>Ga0137463_1000011_pt1 | contig 97328 bp, 69 predicted proteins | sample EasRivERMGT800_2_FD_102333 | JGI IMG/M metagenome (GOLD analysis project Ga0137463, IMG submission 102333) | Soil microbial communities from meander-bound floodplain in the East River, Colorado, USA - East River MetaG ERMGT800_2 | ecosystem: Environmental > Terrestrial > Soil > Floodplain ...
CCATTGCACTTCAAACTGAAGGGGTGACATTTCACAAAGTCCGTCTCTTCCCGTTCGACTCGACGCCGCTAGAATAGGTCGTGCTCGTTGAGAGATTGCGATTCCGGCACGGCAGGAAGCGGCCTGATGTCTCAGAGAATCTGGTTCCTGAAGCGCTGCGACCTGTTCGAGCAATTGACTCCCGAACAGTTGAGCCAGCTTGAAGCGCACGCCCGGGTTCGCCGATACGAGCGCAACAGCGCGATCTACCTGCCGGGCGACCATGCCGATGGGGTGCTGCTCCTGGCGGAAGGGCGCATTCGGATTTGCGACTTCACGCCGGACGGCAAGCAGGCAATTCTGGCGTTCATTGAACCGGGCGAGATGTTTGGCGAATTGGCGCTGATCGATGCGCACCCGCGCGAGGAACGCGCTGAAGCCGCGACTCCCGCAACCGTGATCATGATTCCCGGTGAGGCCATGCAGCGGCTGATGGAATCAGTCCCGAATCTGTTCCTGGGAATTACAAAACTCATCGGCTTTCGGCGGCGGCGGATCGAGCGGCGACTGAAAACGCTCCTCTTCCGATCGAACCGCGAGCGACTGATGAACCTGTTGCTGGAGCTGGCCGATCAATATGGATGTCGCGACCCGGCCGGAATCCTGATCGATATCCGGTTGTCGCATCAGGACCTGGCCAACATCATCGGCAGCACGCGGGAAACCGTTACGATTACCCTCGGGGAATTGCAAGACGAGGGAACGATCAGCATCGCGCGGCGAACGATCGTCCTCACAAGACCGGAGCGGCTGATCGCCGGTTCCGATCTGGTTCCGCCGCGAGTCTTGGGAATGCTGAATAACGGAGTCAAATCCGGCCGAGTGGCGCCGGGCGCGGCCGCGAAGCGCGAGGCCTCCGACCGTCGAATGTGAAGTCGCATACAGAAATGGCAATTGAAATCGTAGAATCTACAGGCAGGAGCGGTTCTCGCAGACCGATGTCGTGCCGGGAGTGAATGTCGTGGGTCAAGTGAAATCCAGTTCGAGCGAATCCGGCGGATGGCAACCTTGCCCGCCCGGCGAGCTCGGCGAACTCGCCGGGCGCCTGCGGACCAGGCGCCGAAACAGCAGAATAGCACGCCTGGCAACTGTGTCGGCCCTGCTGCTGCTGGCCGCCGGTGCAATTTATCTGCAGATCGAACCCGGACGAACCCTCAATCTTCCAGGACACGCACTGGAAAACGGGGAATTCAATTTCGGCGGGATCACTTGTACCGAGCTGCATCGCGCGTTGCCCGGCCTGAAAGCGCATACGCTGGATGACGCCACCCTGGCGCGGGTCCGTGAACACGTTGAGAAATGTCCGCACTGTAAATCCTTCGCTCGGTTTCTCGAAGGACCGGTGCAGACCGGCCATTTGCCGGGTGCCGATCAGGACCGCCCCCTGATCAGCCAGACGTTGGTCTTGCGCTGACGGTTAAATCGGGTACCCCCGACCAACTTTTGCCGCGCAGAGTATCGACTGCAAAAAGGGCATTTGATCGGCGAACGGCATGTCGCGCCACTGGGGGCGAACCTCAACCTCAACGACGCGGATGTCCTGATAGTCGATTTGGCGGCAGAACACGGGCGGACGATCGATCAGCTGGCAACTCGAGCCGCAAGGGCCAACGAGCAGCGGGGCGATCACAATTCCTCTTCGGTTCGTGGCGCATGGGGAAGGTCGCGGTCGAGCGACTCGCGATACTGGATGCAGCCACGCAAGAACTGCGGCCACGCGGGTACGGCTGGAATGACAGCGTCGACTTCGGGCAAGAGTCCCCAGAGCTGGGGATGGTGCCAACAGAGCTCGTGTCCTGAACTGTCTCGGTGCTTTCGGATGGCAGCTCGAAGGCGCTTCACCTCGGCGATCAGTGTTGGGCAATCCATTTTGTCAAGATCGTCATCCATCGGGATGCTCCATTGCAAAGTAACTGTGTTTTATCTGTTGTCCGTCGCGCAAACGGGAACTGGCAGTGACGCCCCGCGCTCACCGACACGTTACTCCGCGGCAATGTGCGCCCCTTTTTCGGCGACCGACCGTTTCATGAACAGCACCAGCACCATCAGCACGGCGGCTATTGCGGCCAGGACCCAGAACACGTCGAAGTACGCGACTGACGACACCTGCTGGTCGCGCAGGTTGGCCAACCCTTGCCAGGCCATTTGCTGCGACTGTGCCGGATCGCCTGTCTGCTGCAGGAACGCGCCGCGGGCCTGGTCGGAGAAGGCGCTCACGGCCGGGTTCAGCTCGTCGAGCCCTTCATTGAGACGCAGGGTATGGAACTGCAAGCGCCGGTCATGCACCGTCTTGGCCAGCGACGTCCCCACGCTCCCCCCTTCGTTCCGCAACAGGCTGAACAGGCCCACCGCCGCGCCCCGCAATGCCTTGGGTGTGTACATGTAGGCGGCGACATTCAAAGGCGCAAAGAGCATCGACAACCCGACAATCATCACGACGCGGGGCCAGACCACCTGGATGGGGCTGATGTCGAGATTCATCAAAGACATCCAGTAATTCCCTGCTGCCATAAATATGAGCCCCACGAAAATCAGCTTGCGCGCGTCGGTCCCGCGACCGAGCAGAAGGCCGATCACCGGGAGCAGGGAAACCGAAAAGAACCCTGAGGGGGACATGACCTTGCCGGAACTGGTGGCGTCGTAGCCGAACAGCGACTGCAACATCCCCGGCAGCGATGTCGTCGAGCCGTACAGCACACCGTACGCGCAAAAGATGATGATGCTGGCCACCGCGAAATTGCGCTCCCCCAGCGGCCGAAAATTGATGACCGGATTGGCAATTCGCAGTTCGCGGACAACCAACCATCCCAGCGACAGGGCAAAGACGATCATCAACGTCTGGATCCGCCAAAACGGATCGCCCAGCCAGTCGAATTCCTGTCCTTTGCTCAGGATCACCTCCCAGCAGACCATCGCGACCGCCAGCAGCCCCAATCCCAGCGCATCGAAGTGCAGTGGCTGCTTCTTTAAATCGGCCCGCGCCTGCTTGAGGTATTCGGGATCTTCGAGCACCAGGTGGCAGGCCACGAGAGCGAGCAAGCCGACGGGCACGTTGATGTAGAAGATCCAGCGCCAGGAATAATTGTCGGTGATCCAGCCGCCGAGCGTGGGGCCGAGGATCGGGGCGATCAGCGCGGCCACGCCAAACACGGTCATGGCCGAGCCTTGTTTTTCCGGCGGAAAACTGTCGAGCAGTACCCCCTGAGTACTGGGTTGGAGCCCGCCGCCGGCCAGCCCCTGCAGCACGCGGGCGAAAATGATCTGTTCCAGGCTGGTCGCCATTCCACACAGGCCGGAAGCGATCGTGAACACCAGGATCGATCCCAGAAAGTAGTTGCGGCGGCCCAGATGGGCCGCCAGCCATCCCGAAATCGGCAGCACGATCGCGTTCGCCGCCAGATAACTCGTGATGACCCATTCGCTGTCGACAACCGCCGCCGAAAGGCCTCCGGCGATGTACCGCAGCGCGACATTCGCGATCGTCGTGTCGAGGACCTCCATGAAGGTGGGGACGACGACGGCCGCCGCCACGATCCAGGGGTTGATTGCCGGGCGCGACACGGCGGATTGGACCTCGCCGGTACTCATGGCTGGGATCCACCTTGCTGCATCCCGTCCTGGCCAGCCTTCTCGTCGGGCAGGGGGGCGGCGCCGTAGGGCTGCAAAAAATTTCCGGCGTCGGGTCCGGTCGGCGGCTCCTTAATGTAGACGTGCGGCTCAACCGACAGGCCGATGAACAGCGGAAACTCGGATGGGTCGTAATTGACCGGTTCGATCCGCACGGGGAGTCGCTGGACGACTTTGATGAAATTGCCTGTCGCGTTTTGCGGCGGCAGAACCGCCAGCGTCGAGCCGGTTCCCATCGTAAAACCCGTGATCCGCCCCTCGAACTTCCGGCGCGAGCCGTACATATCAACTTCCAGGTCGACCCGCTGGCCGATCCGCAGATCTGCCAGTTGCGTTTCCTTGAAGTTGGCGTCGATCCAGATTTCGGTGAGCGAGCGAATCGCCATCAGGCTCTGGCCGGCCTGCACATTGTTACCAGGGTTCACGTTTCGCCGGGTGACGACGCCGTCGATCTCGGCGAAGATGTCGCAATAGCGCAGGTTCAGCCGGGCCTGATCGAGGTTGCGGCGGGCCTCGAGCAGCTTGGCGTCGGCCTGCTTGATGAGGGGCGCTTCGCTCATCAGTTTGGCGTAGATGCGATCGAGGTCGGCAGACGGATCGCGCTGGTAAAACTCGTCGATCACTTCTTTCGGTTTGAGTTCGTAAGACGAAGGAAAGATTCCCAGCGGCGCTGCCGCCTGCAACAACTCGGCCAGTGCCTGCCGGACCGTCGAGAAATTCTGGTCGAGATCGGCAGGAACCTCCGCCAGGTCGTGACCCTCGGCAGGCTGCGCCGCCAAGCCGAGGGAGACGCGCACCTGATAGACCTGCTCGAGCGTCTGCTTTACCTCGGCATTGGCGACCTTGAGGAGTTCCTGGGTGCGATCAAATTCTTCGCGGCTGATGTTTCCCGCCTTGAGTAATTTCTGTGCGCGCTCGAGATCGGCCGACGCGCGCTGCTGTGTGGCTTGTTTGCTCTCTGAAGTCGCGACGCTGGCGCGCAGTAGCGCGATCTTGTTGTTCACGTCCTCGATCGCGTGTTGAACTTTGAAGCGGTTGCTGCGGGCCAGAGCGGCCAGGCCCCGAATTTGAACACGGGCAGCCAACAGATCGGCCTCAGCCGATTCGACTGCGGCTTCCTTCAGCTCGACCTGTACCTGGTACGGCTCCCGGTCGAGCTGGGCGATCAGATCCCCTTTGTGGACACGGTTATTGTCGTCCACCAGGACTTTGACCAATTGTCCCGGCACGCGCGCGGCGACGAACGTCACGTGGCCGTTCACGTACGCGTCGTCAGTCGAGACGGTTGACAGGATCCTCAGGATCCAGGGAATCCCGAGGACCAGGACGGCTCCCAAAGCAACCAGGCCGACGACCCCGCGCAACACCCGGCTGCGGCCCCCACGCCGTCGTCCTGCCGAGTCGACGCTCGCGGGCTGCCCGGCCTGAGGCGGATCCTTGGGAAGTGAATCGGCACCGGCTGTTTTATTTGACGCAATCGAGGAACTGTGCGAGGTCTGTTCTCCCGTGCGTTCCACATTTGGCTGCATTTCTGTGGGCATGATGCGTGCTCCGAATGAAACGGCCAATCATTTTCTCTTGAGGTGTCGCGATTCCTCACACGCCTCGTATTGTCATACAGTTCTGCCCGTCAATTCTTACATGATCATCGGCAGTGCTGGGCCGACTGTAATCTCCCCCTGCAAAGGCCTGAAATCTGCGGAGCCTTGGGGAGTGATTTGTGCCAATGATCGCGCACGAATGGCTCGATCATCGGCTGGTGCCCCGCCAGAAGCAACTTAATGATCTGGAGCGGCAGTTCGTGGAGTATTTCCACGGCAAGCGGCCGCACCAGGGACTCGCAATCCTGCCGTTTTCAGGATCGGCCGCCACGAGCGAGGGAAAGGTCGTGGTCCGGGAGCGGTTGGCTGAAGTCCGCCAAGCGCCGGGGGGCGTGAACAGGGCAGCCCAGAGGCCAAAAAAAGAAGACGGGAGTCCGCACTCGTTGCGACTCCCGTCTTCCTAAACCCTAAACCAACATCATGTTGGACATCACCTGGCCTGGTGACGTTTTTTCGCTGACTCCGGCTTCACCGACCGGGCTCAAGGCCCCGGACCGGTCCACTGGGCCGTTAATCCGCCGAGACCACGTTGGCGGCCATTCGATGCCGCATAGAACCCCAAAGACTCCCCTCGATCCCCGAAAAGTTTCAAAAAAAAGATTCTTGGACAAGATTGCGATCACGCCCAATTGTGGTCGCAAAACGACCAGCGGCACGAGGAACGATGGCCCGCATGCCAGAGTCTCTGCTCCACGATCACTAGGACCGGCCGCCGTCACAATCGGGGGATGGACGAGCCCACACCGAAAAAGGCGCCGCTTTGGCTCTATGTGATTGCGATCCTTCCTTTTCGTGCTGGGGATCGCCTTCCTGATTCGGTTCGCACCAAAAGCTGCTATTTCTCTGATCTGCCGTCAATTCCCCGCGCCCCCAAATTGGAACAAGCGCCACTTTGAGACCGGAGTGCCGGTCATGGCGGAAATTTCGCAATCCGTCGCCGTCGCGCGCACCTACTGTCTCGGAAGCTGTGGCAGGATGTTCGGTTCGCGGCTACGGAGTTCGCCGGTGGCCCCCCGCGCCGAGTTGCCGCGGGAATCTGTCGCCCAAAGAACCATGTGTCCAGCGTGTCCCCAAACTGTCCCCAAGAATTCTGGAAGCCGTGGACAACGCGGGCTTGATGTACGGGGTGGACCGCCTGCCGCAATGATCGCGAATGGAATCCCTGTTCACATCCCGTCTGCGGACCGTTCCGTCACGACATCCGGCTCAGTGGGGCGGGTTCGCCGGCGGCGCCAGCCGACCGCCGCGGCCACGCAGGAGACCGTGCCGACCAGGAGCAGGGACCCTGGCTCTGGTACGCCTGTCGCCGGTGTGCCGTCCAGCTGGAATTTTGGCTCGTTGGGAGAGCTGGCCCAGCTGGCGCCCGAATCAGTGGATTGCTGGTACTGGCCGAAGGTTGCCCCACTCCCCGAAGGGTTGGTATGGGGACTCGAGTCGACCCAATTGATATTCCCGTTGGTCGTAAAGCCGACGAGCCAGTACGTGCTGTTGGCAGTGAGCGTGAATGGAGAGCCTGCGGGGAAAGTGACAGTGTTCGTGCTAAAACCGGTAATGGTCTCACTGGTGAACGTGAAGAGGGCGCTGCTCGACGGGTGGCCGCTCGCATCGGCTCGTAGTTGGAACGTGGCCGCAGCGTTTCCATTGCCCGTGATCCGAATCTGGACGTCGGAAAGCAAGTAATCCTGGCTTCCCATGGTAAAGGAAGCCGCATTGAAATTATTGGTGCTGGTTGACACATTGCCACCATCTCCGGCTCCAAAATTGCCAAGGACAACATCGGCCCGTGTCGCGGCAGGCGCGAGGGTCAGCAGGACTAGGGCCAGGCCGGCCGTCAGCGCCGGCGTCGCGGATCTTGAAGCGAAAAGTAGCGGCCTCATCGTCCCGTCTCCTTTTTGTCGAGCATCGCAGCACGGTTCTGGTGTTCCTGGGCAAGCTCGGACAGTCCCAATTGTAAGTAAGTCTCGCTCAGAAGGCGATGGTGCGCCGCGCTGTCCCGAGAGGCAGGCAATGCGGCGATCAGTTCGGGCAAGGCCTCGCGCCAGCGGCCCAACTGAGCCAGGATAGTGCCGCGCGTGCCGCGAAAGCGCGGATCGAGCGGCGCCCGCTCCAGGACCGCATCGATCAGTGCCAGGGCACGGGTCAGGTCGCGCGGCTCCTCATGGGCCAGCAACCAGGCCAGGTTGTTCGCCGCCAGGTTCAACTGAGGCGCCAGCGTCAGCGCCGTTTCCCAGTGGACTCTAGCCGCGGCGAAATCGCCGCTCCGCCAGGCGTCCATACCCAGGATCAGGTTGGCCGCCGCCGGTGCGCGGCCGTCGCTGATCAGCCGCAGCAAGATCGCCCGCGTCCGCGCCGCCTCACCGGGCCGGGTCCGCTCCGGCGTCAGGGCGGACAGGAGATCGTTGTTGCCGGCGTCGTACTTCAAGCCCTCCTCGACCAGTTCCAGGCGTTGGGCCGGATCGGCCTTGCCGTTGCGCTCGACCGCCGCGGCCCAGGAGGCATAGACCCGGCCCAGGGCCTGCAAGTAGACCGGCTGATCCGCCGAGCCCAGTTCGGCCCGAAGAATGCGTACGGCGTCGGCATGGCGGCCTGCCAGCGTCTCCGCCTCGGCCCATAACACGCGGGCCGCCACCTCTTGCGGGGCAGAGTGGCACCGGTCGCGGAAAAACGGCACGGCCTGGTCGGCTTCGCTGGCGGCCTTCCCCCAGTCCTGCCGGGCAGCGTGCAGTTCCGCCAGGCGAAGGTGCAGCGCCGGCGCCGCTGGCACGGCGCTGACCAGGTGGGGCTCCGCCTCGTCGTAGCGTGCCGACTCCCAGTAGAGCTGCGCCAACAGGGCGTGGGCGCTCGCCTCGCGCGGCTGCAGCTTCAGCGCGAGCTGAAGATGCGCTTCGGCCAGGCGCAGATCGGCCGCGGTTGGCTCTGCCGCCTGCAACAGCTGCTGGGCCTGCCAGACGTGCGCGGGGAAGTAGCCAGGCCGATCGGCCGGAGCCAGACGGGCCATGAGGTCGACCGCATCGCCGCTGTCGCCTGTGCTTTCGAGGCAGAGCGCCAGTCCATACAGCGCCGCCTCGTTCTCAGCGTCCAGTGACAGCGCGCGCGCGAAGCAGGGGCGCGCTCCCGCGAAGTCCGATTCCGCAGTTACCCGCCGCTCTCCTTCGCGCAGGTAACTGAGCCGCACGTAATCCTGGAAGTTGTCTCCCAGTGTCAAGGACTTGCGATAGTAAGTCCGAGCCTTGGCGTCGTCCTTCGTTTGCAGGGCGCGGTCGCCCCCCTTCACGTAACGTTCGCCCAGGTCCCGGGCCGAAATCTGCCAGTTGGCCAGTGCCAGACCAGCGGCCAAGGTGATTATGACGAGAGCCGGCAGACTGGCCAGGAGATGCGGGCTGTCCCAGAGGCTCCGGAACCAACAGGACAGGATCTCGGGGAGGCATACGACAAGGTCCCATCCTTCCTTGAGGCATCTGGGCGCCAGGCGCAGCCAACCAGGAGGTGATTTTGGTGTCATCCTTTGCTCCTTGCTGCTCCAAACTCCTGCAGGAAGCTCCCCGCCAAATGTCCATCGAGGAGTAGAATCGCGTCTGCCCGGCGCGGTCATTTCGGCAGAACGCGCAGCACTTGCTGATACAGTGACTCAGCCTCTTGTTCCTCGATCCGGTCCAACGCGTTCGGACTTTCCACCAGGAGTTGCACCAGGTAGGTGTCGCTCTCGTGCGGCGCCTGGGCCACACCGGTCAGAGTCTGCCAGAATTGGATCGCCGCCAGCCGATTCTCGACCACCTCCGTGAACCCTCTCGAAGGGGGCGTGAGCGGCCGGCCCGAGGCATCGCGATTTTGAAACATCAGGTAACCATAGCGCTTCTCCCCTGGCTGATACATGAGGACGGTCACGTAAGGTCCCGTTTCACTGGCCGGGCCAGCGTTGTGGATCAGGCGATCCTGCAGGGCCCAACCAAGGTTTGTGTAACAGTTCGCCACTTCTTTCCAGCCTCGGTAGGGGTAGAAGATCGCAGCCTGGGCCGATTGATCGCCGCTCAGGTAGTGCCAGATTCGGGAGTGCCGGCCAATCGGGTGGTCGATGCTGTTCTCATTGACCTCGAAGCTCGCACGCTTCCAGGTCCCGATTCGCTGCGGCAGTGTGTTTTCTTCCAGAGTTTGAAGAGCTTGAACTGTGTCGGCCGGCAACGCGACCGGCGCCAGGGATGCAAGCGAAAGCCCTCCATTCTGCGAGCCCAACGCACGGGCTTCGGCTACGGCCAGCAGGCTGTAACAGGCCAGGATCGGCCAGCAATACAAGGCTGTGGCGGCCAGGGGTGGCAGCCGTGTGGGCTGGGACCCAGCCGCGGTGGCAACGGGTTGCGCCGGCAGCGTAGTCTCAATGACCTTGTGACCCTGCTGGTCCTCCGTTCCGGTGGTAATGTACTCCCAGATTTCACGCCAGTCGATCAGGGTCAAGGGGGTCGGCAGGAACAACAGGTGATCGGTGCTCCAGATCAGCCATAACATGGCGGCGAAGACACACAAGCCCAGCGCCTCGTGGCCCCACCCCGAACGCAGATTGATACCGCCCACGCCATCCAACGTGGCCACTGCCACGATTCGGGCGACGTTGCCAGCCAGGACGCAGGGAAACGCCGCCAGGAGCAAGAGCAGGGCGTGTCCCACCGACCGCCGCGTCCAGGCCGACCAGAACAGTGTGCAGGCCAACACGGAGAAGAGCGAATGCACGCCGCTGCACGCCTCCTCGACCAGGATGCGGTGGCCCCCGAGGTCGAGCACGTTCCCCTCGCGGGTGTGCAGGACGCCGGCGACTTCCAGCACGTGACTGGCGCCGATCGAGCTCAGCCGCTGCAGCACGGCAATGAACGGGCCAACGAGCGAGGCCGGCAAGGGGATCGCCAAAAACAGGAGCAACCAGGCGGGCAGCAGGGCCCGGACGAGGCGGCGGCCACCGAGACTGAATGCGACCGCCAGCAAGGTCACCTGGGCCGCGACGGCACCCAGCCCGGGAACGAGCATCGAGATCGCCAGGGTCAGGAACGCCAGCGCCAATCCAAACAGCGCAAGGCAGGCGCTGCGCCGGCCGGGCGTGAGTGGACCCAACCCGCGCACGTCGCGGTTCGCCAGAGCGAAGGCCGCCGGCAGCAAAAAGGGAAAGAACTGATAGTGCTCCCGCGCCCACAATTTCTGCGCATGAAGCACTAGAAGCGGCAAATGAGCCAATGCCAGTACGAACGCGGTCGCGATCAGCCGTCCGGAAACGGCCGGCCGACGAGGGGGCGCGACCTGCGTTTCCTGCGGCGGGTCCGGAAGGAGGGATTGACTCGTCATGATGCCACTCCGACTGAGGAAGTGGCGTTCCCCGACACGGCGAGGCAGTCCGAAGTGACCTGGCCACATCGCCGCAACAAGCTGCCGAAAGCAAGCGCCGGACACGCGGCGCCAAGCAGTCTTAGCTTCGATGGCGCGGGGTTTGACGTTAAGGGCTGGAAGGGGACGAACGACGGTGGGGAGAACCCCGATGCGAACGTCGCCGCCGCACCAGCTCTCGGTCCAACCTGGCTGATCGTCCCGTTGCCCAAGTCGGAGATCTGCAGGCAGACCGGCACATGGCTGTGGGGGCCGGTATTCAAAGCCAAGACTCCCGGCCCGGCATGACTCGACTATAGCGCAGGCGGACTTCGGGAGTCAAGAATTATTTCGGGAGAAAGGGGCAATGGATTGAATCACCGCTGGAGATTTCACGAATTCCGCCACGAATCGTGAGAAACGAGGACTGATGACTTCCCGCCAGCGCGTCCCGAAATGTTTTGACGCTTTGCTCAACACGATGCTGAGAAGTGTCGATCACCACGCAGTCGCGTCCCGACCGCTATGGAGGCCGGTTAAATCCGGCGAGCTGGCCGCGCCCTCTCTCAGAGACGCGACCAGCCGCCGGGACCAATCTCTGACGACCGGGAGCCTGCGGGGCAAACGAGACTCACACCGGAAGCCAGCCGATTCAAGGTTCATCGGCTTCGTCGTCGGCCGGGGCCAATGCACAGGCGATATCCAGGCGGTCGGCGTCGCACGCCGAATGCCGGCAACCGCTGATTCCGCCTGAGTCATATCCGGCAAGCGCCCGGGCAACGGAAATGTGATGGAGGCTGACGAGTGCCGACGCGAAGTTCTCCGAGGTCGTCGAGGCCAGGACAAACAGGAATCCCAATCCGGCCGCCAGCAACAGGGCGTGCGCCGGAGACGACTGTCCGGCGGCGTCGCCGAGAAATGACGACAGCATCGACTGGATGCACCCGCGCCGGATCGTCGACGGGCCCGGGCAGGTTAGCCGCGAGCGGTTGGCACAGTTCTCCTGATGATCGAGCCAGTCCTCACAATCGCGGTAGCTTCCGGTAAAGATGATGTGCTCATTGCCGATCACGACGGCCCAGTCGTGATCGTCGGCGGGGGCGTGAATCGGACCCAGATACTGGACGGTGAATTGCATGGCAGTGCCTCGGTTGCCGAGAGATGATGGGAGCGGCCCACTTACCCACCACAAGGCAACTCACGCGCCGACCGGCGCGGCAGAATGTCTCGCGATGAATGCGTTGTCCGGGTCCAGACCGAAAACGTGGGAGGCGTACCGTCTCTGTCGATCCTGCCGGCCCCTCGCGCCTGATCAGGCGTAAAAAGCAGGACAATCACATCGGTCTTGAGGCAACGTTGGAAGGACGAGATCCGGGCTGCAACCGCACGTCCAATCCGCGGAAAGCAAGCCGGCGCCTCACCGTGAGACAGTCGATCTCAAGCCCGCGAAACCGCGCCTCAATTTGAAAACTGCCGGTTGACCGTCGCTGAATCCAGGTCCGTTTTTGGCGAATCGTCGGTTTGAATCTGGATTTTCGAATTTACGGTCGGGAACCGGAGGAACAATCTCAGGAGTCCATTTATTTTGCAGAGGTGTGGCCCATGGGGCATCGAGGAAGTTTCGGAGATTTGTCCGCGCGATCGCCAGAAGGGGGAGCAACCGAACCTGCGTTGCTCAGGCGGTTTTCCGCCGGACGCGATCAAAGCGCGTTCATTGTACTGGTGAATCGTCACGGAGCGATCTTCACCAACGTGCTGCTGGCCGAAGAAATTGACCGCACCACACCCCGCACGCAGAGCGCCCTCCCGAAAGCCATGAATGAAAGTCCAGTTTCGGTTGATGGCCAGACCTATCGGCTAGATCCGCCGTTGTTTGTCCTGGCCACGCAGAACCCGTTTGAATATGAGGGAACGTAGCCGCTCCCCGAGAAGCAGCTGGACCACTTCATGCTGTGCATTGAAGTGGGATCCCCGACCGCGAATTCGAAAAGCAGGTTCTGACTTCGCACCGCGCCGGCGAGACGGTCGATCAAATTGCCGCCGATGCGGCCAGCGATCCGACGGTCTGCCCGTTCTGCGGTCGGCAAGTGGTGGTCTGATGCCGGCCGATCCGTGCCGAACTTCCGCCGGCGATGCTACGACCGCTATGATGTCGGCGTGACCGCTAGCGAACGGCCGCAAAAGCAACGTCGACGAATTAACGATCCGTCGGCCCGGCAGACGCCTCGCATCGGGTAGTACAAGATTGTCTCTTTCGGCGTGATTCGACTGACCATTGTTCCGTACTTCAAGGGGCTTCCATGCAGCGATTCCTCATTCGATTGGTAATTTGCCTGTTGACGGTCGCAGGCCGCGCCGGGGCTGACGAGAACTGGCCAAATTTGCATGGTCCCCGGCACAACAATCACTCGGATTCCACGGGATTGCCACTGGCCTGGAGCGAGACCGAAAACATTGTCTGGAAGACTCCGATCCACGACAGCGGCTGGTCGTCGCCGGTCGTCTGGGGAAACCAGATCTGGCTGACGACAGCCACCGATGACGGCAAGCAATCGTATGCGGTGTGCGTCGACCGGCAGACGGGAAAGATTGTGCATGACCTGAAACTGTTCGAGACAGCCGACCCGCAAAATACCCGACAGTACAACACGTTCGCATCGCCGACTCCGGTGATCGAAGAGGGGCGCATTTACGTGACGTTTGGCAGTTACGGGACCGCCTGTCTCGACACGCGTAACGGAGACGTACTGTGGACGCGGCGCGACCTCCCCTGCCTGCACTGGCGCGGTCCCGCCTCGTCCCCGATTCTGCTCGGGAACCTGCTGATCATGCACTTTGACGATTACGACTTTCAGTACGTCGTCGCCCTCGACAAACGCACCGGCAAGACGGTCTGGAAAAAGGATCGCGAGATCAACTACGGGACCGACAACGGCGATCATAAGAAAGCCTACGGGACGCCGCTTGTCATCGAAGTCAACGGCCGCCAGCAGCTCATCAGCCTGACGGCCAAAGCGACGCTCGCTTACGATCCGCAGACCGGAGAAGAGCTATGGCGGATCCGTTACGACGGCCACTCGCCGGCGGCCCGGCCGGTGTTCGGACAGGGGCTGGTCTTTATCCTGGCCGGCACGGATAAGAAGTTGCTCGCCATCAAACCGGATGGCCGTGGCGACGTGACTGCCACCCACGTGGCGTGGGACTACGGCAAGAGCATGCCGCGCCACCCTTCGCCCCTGCTGATCGGCGATTCCCTGTACCTGCTCGACGATGGCGGCGTGGTAAGTTGCCTGGAGGCCAAGACGGGCAAGGTGGTGTTTGCCGAGCGGATCGGTGGGGATTACTGGTCGTCGCCGCTGTACGTGGAGGGCCGAATCTATTGTTTGAGTCACAAGGGGAAAACGACGGTCATCGCCCCCGAGAAAACGCTCCATATTCTGGCGGCGAACGAGCTCGATGGGACATTTCGTGCGTCGCCGGCCGTCAGCGGCCGATCGCTGATCCTGCGCTCCGAAACGCACCTGTATCGGATCGAGCAGACGAAGTGACATGACCGACCGCGATGAACATCTTTAAAAAACTGCCGCGTCGTCGGTAACGGGAGCCTACTGTGTGCAGGGCATCGGTCCTGTCAACGCGACCTGCCGGCGGAACCAGAGGGACTTGTACAGATACCAGGGGAGCGGCTCGAAGAGCTCCGCGGGCGATGCGGCCCCGCCCGTGCGCGTCGCCTCATAGAGCGCGCCGTCCATGCGGTAAGTCACCCGCACGTCCCCTCTCGTCTCACTGAGGAACCTTCGCAGCTCGAATCGGGGAAAAATGTTCCCCGTGTTGGCGTAGTAGCGGACGCTGCGCGGGCGCGCGGGAACGGCCAGGATGTCGGGCTCGGACGCCACCAGCTCAATCATCTCGGCCTGATACGGAAAGAGGTCGATGCGCTTGAGAAACAGATGGTTGCCTTCGGCCTCGCTGCGCAGGTTGCTGAACATCGAGAATGAGGTCTGAGTTTTCAGGCCGATCCAGGGGTTCAGACCATTCCAGAGCACGAGCAGGACGGCAATCCAGGCGGGCGTCGCCACCAGGCGGTTCGGCCACTGCCAGAGCCTGTCGCGCGTCTTCAGGAAGCTGACAAGGTAACCGCCCCCCAGACACAGGCCCCACGCAAACCACAGCGAAAAGCCGATGCCGTTGGCATAGTCGAATACGCGGCGCGTCTGGCCCAGAGTGAGATAGAGCGTCACTTGAGCGAGTAACGCGGCTGAGTACAACCAGACAGTCCCCAGGCGCGCCCGACGGCAGCCGAGTTCTTCGTCCCCCCGGCCCAGCCAGCGACACCATCGTCCCCCGATCGCTTGCAGCTCGAGGGCGGCCGTCCGGGGGAGGAAGAAATACAGCGCGCCGAAGATCAACGAACTGAAGCTGTAAACACCGCCGTGCGGGTGCAGCGACAGCCACAGATGAAAACCGACCGCCGCGACGAACCCGACAAATCGTGTGCGCGGGACGACCAGCAGCACCGGGATTCCGAATTCAAACAGCAGCGAGCCCCAGATGGCCGCCTGCAGCGCCCACGGCCCGGTCGGAATCGGCAGGAAGGGAAACCAGGCGGCGATGTCCTTGTGGAGCACCGCCGCACTGCTCACTTCGGGATTCAAGTAATCCCAGTTCAGTTTCTGCACGGTCGCCCACCAGTAGACCAGGACGACTGTGACCCGTGCGACCGGGGCGACCTGGTGGAAGAAGTGCGTTCCCAAGTCGGCCAGGGGCTTTCGTCCGAACAGCGCCCGGCCGTATCCCACAACCATCAGCGCGCCGCAGCACGCCGCGAGGATGGCATTGTTCGGCCGCAAACAAGTGCAAAGCGCCATCGCGACAGCCGCGATGAGGAACAGCCGGAACCGGCCTGCCAATTCCGCCAGAACCCTGGTCGCGGGGGGTCGCGGGCCCTGCCACGTCTTGACGGCGCCGGCCAGGCCCAGCACGAACGTCACATGCAGCAATCCCTCGAAAAACAGATGGTTCGGAACAAAGGGCAGATCGTGATAGAACTTGAGCAGCGCGCCGGCAACCAGGCAGGTAAAGCAGGCGAGGCATCGCGGCTTGAAGACGACCGCGATGATCCCGAGATTCAGCAGCCAGCCCTGCCAGGTGACGAGCCAGAACGAAAAGGCGAGCTGATGCACCATCGAGGTGACCGCCCAGATCAGCGCGAAGCTGGCGAATGGATCGTAAACCCGGCACGCTTCATCCGGAGCATCAATCCGACTCGCGGCAGCAAGCAGTTTGGCGTTTGCGGACGCCTGCCGATTTGACGCGCCGCGACTGGCCGTCGTGCGCGACGGGGGGGGCAATTTCGTATGGGCGCCGGTAGTCACAACTCGCATAGGCCCTGCGGTCAAGAGAATCTGAGTTCTGGGTAATATCGACAACAAAGGACTAACCGTTCCACCGGCCGCCCGATTCGGCAGAACGATCGGCCTTTCCGGAACAAGTTAACGGCGGCTTGGTGACAAAAAGTCCCACCGAAAAGTTTGCGCAGCTTATCTGAAACGTATCAATTGTTCGGAACGGGCCGAAAAGCGCGATTTAGCCGTCGTTTTTACCTCCCTCCAGCGCCGATGAAATCCGGCGAACCGGTTTGGAGGCCAATCCCTCGGTTGACAGGCGACGGCGTGGACAATGCACAGCTCTCCTGTCGCAACCGATGAGCGGTATTCGGCGCAGGTCGTCCCGGGGCGGTTGACGGCCGACTGTGCCCGCTACGGCGGACTCGACGCGCTGCGCGGGCTGGCGGTCATCGGCGGCGTGCTGCTCCACTCCTGCGTCGCTTACATGCCCAGCCGCATGCCCAACCTCTTGTGGCCCGTTTACGACGCCGCGCCGACCGTCGTGTGCGACTGGGTGTTCTGGTGGCTGCACTGTTTCCGGCTGCCGCTCTTTTTTTGATCTCAGGCTTCTTCTCCGAGATGATGTGCCAGTCCCGCGGAGCGGATGCCTTCATGAAGCATCGCCTGCAACGGATTGGCATTCCTTACTATGTCCTGCTCGTGACGCTGATGCCGATGACGATGGTCATCTGGATCGGCGGACTGTTCATCAGCGATCGCTGCGCGCTCGATCAGGTCTTCTCGCTCACGACACCCTTCGAGCCCGAAGTGCAAAACCATTACTTTGGCCCCGCCCATCTCTGGTTTCTGTTCGACCTGACTATCCTGAGCGTGACGTTCGGTATGATCCGGCGCGAGTTTCCGGCCCGACAGGACACTCCGCCCGCCGCGCTGTTCAACTTCCGCTATCCGGCGCTCGCGCCTCTGATTCTGGCCGTCCCTTCGCTCTTGCTGTTGTGTGGGAACAACTCGGTTTTCGTCGTTCATCACAACACGTTCCGTCCCGACACCGCGCGACTCGCCTATTACGGGATCTATTTTCTGGCCGGGGTCATCGCCTTTCGGCGGAAAGATCAGGCACTGGAACTGCCGCGCTACCCGTTCACGCACCTGTCTCTGTCGGTGCTGGCGACCGTCGCAGTGCTTGCCGCGCTCCCGGATGTTCTGGCAGGCCGTTCCGCCATCTGGAATCGATTCTTTCTCGCGGCATCGGTGACTCTGGTCGCCTGGCTGTCGATCTTTGGATTACTGGGGATCTTTTTGAGAAGTTGGAAGAGTGATCGACCCTCGTTCCGCTATCTGGCCGACTCGTCGTACTGGATTTACATTGTGCACCTGCCGCTGGTGGGACTGTCGCATATCGCGCTGCAACAGGTGCCGATCGGCGCACTGCCGAAGTTCCTGTTAACCGCGTTCATCACCTTGAGCGTTGCCTTTATGAGCTACCAGACGTGTGTTCGCTACACTTGGATCGGCCGGGCTCTCAATGGCGTGCGAGTGCGCAAGACGGGTGAGCACGAGCAAATCAGAATGCGCGGCCCCGAGCGAGCGATCGGCAACGAGCTTGATCCTGCTGACGGTGGAGACGCCTCGGTAATCGTTCCTCTCGACACAACGATCCGCCGCAGCGATCGCCGCGCCGCATGAGATTGGCACGTCGCGAGGCAGGCGTTCGAGTGCCACGCTTGGACTCCCCGAGAACAACTCTGCTCATAACTCATTTATGGCTCGCTCTCTTTGTCACTGCGGACCGGGCAATCGGTGGGAAAAGTTCGCACCCATCTCGGTGTCCCAACCGACCCAAACTCAAAATTGAACTTTTTGGGCTTTGATTAACAGCATTGAGAGTTTCAAAGAGACGAAGAGAGGGCCAAGAGAGCGCGCGCACCGTCAGTGGGGGACTCATCTGCTGCCGCATCATTCTTCGCCGCCGCTTCAAGCAGATCGCCGTCGCCCATCCACCATTTTCCCCGGCCTGTCCCTCCCTGTTCAACGATCTCCCTTCGACCTTTCCACCTCTCCTTTCTCGCCGCACGCGACTTTTCTGGAGTTGGATCGACGGGTATAATCCGCCGGCGCGGCCGGCTGCATCAACTCGATCGCCGTGGCGCGATCCTGTCGTGCCCGCTCCTGTTTTTCCCTCGAGCAACGAACGCCAAACCATGTCGCTCCCCTGGGAACCGCAAAACATTGTCCCGAATCTTGTGACGCTGGCTGGCCTTCGTCGCGGCCATCATTTGAGCGTTCTCAAGGAGGGTCAGAACACCGAGGGAGAGACGTATACTCATGGCGATCGCGGCCTGCGAGCCCTCTTCAAGATTCAAGGCAAATTCAAGCAGTCGTTTGTTCGTTCCAAGAAGGGGGAATCGATTCTCGAAGACGAACAGTACCTGCGGCCGCTGATTCGTTTTGTTCGGGCCGCAGTCGATGCCTGGGGTCGTCATCTGACCACCGGGGATCGCGTCATGGGCGCATTCCGAGGTCTCGAAAACCTGCGCCAGACCTACCTCAACGATGAAGCCCGGCGGGCCAAGATGGATGAGATCCTTGCAGCCGTCAGTCGGGAAATGCGCGGCATCCGCGTGGAAGGGGTGTTTCTTGAACCAGGCGAGCATCAGGTGATATTGGGCAGCCACAGCTTCCCGGCCATGCGGCAACGAATTCTCGAAATCATTCGCAGTGCAACTGATGCGATGGTTACTGAAGAGTACGAAAGGGGAGTCACGAAAGATTTCCTCGACGCCGTCTACGGGGAGAATGCCAACCCACAGCCAGCCACGACGATGCCCCTCGGCGACGTTTCGTACGTCCGAAAATCCATGGGAGTCTGCAGGCAATTCTACCGTGATGCCCAAGAGGGGACAGGTGTCGATTTGGGCGGCGCAATGAAAAAGTGCACCAAGGCAGACCTCCGTGAACTTTTTGAATTCGTGAACCGTGACGAGGGCTTGTTATTTGCAACGAGCCAGCTTGCTACCCAGGGTGGCGTCGGGGGCGTGCCGGCGATGCTTTTTGGCCAGGGGGGACGGGACGGCCAAGCGAAAGTCCCCTTGATTCAGACAGGCGGCGACCGGGTGATGATCGTTATGGGGGAAGGGCACTGCGCCATTACCAAATTCGGCAATCAGATTGTGGTATCGATCGAACTGCAGTACGCCGGAAATGTTGATGGATTTCCTGTTGGCGATGGGAATCCCGGCCTGCCAAAACCACTCACAGAATTTGGAATCACTCACATTGGGATCCGGGTCTCAGTTCGGCTGTGGCGTGCGGGGAATCGCATTGAGATGGCACTCGTTGAGACGACCCTGCGAATCACAACGGGCTGAAACGTCTGGGGCACAAACGCATGCCCGCGAGGCCTCTGTAAAGAGTCCGTCGGTGCGACTGGACGACTCTTGAACTTGTTCTAGCTGCCGTACGGGGCCGGGGGTCCGCGTTGAAGCGACCCGTAGGTGAGCGACCACATCAGACCCGGGGCCACGCCGCGCAACGCGAGTTCATGAAGCATTGGTGACGGCAGCTTTGGCCCGCATTCGGCAGGCCGCTGCGGCTTCCAGCGTGCGTCCTGTCGAGGCAGGCGACGGCCCACCGGCCGATCGCCGACGTTTTGGCGCACATCGGGCTGACCGATTCTGAAACTGCTGGGAGGCTGAACGCTACGGCCCAGCACCGAATTGTCTTTCGTACAGCTCCTTGAACGGATTGACGTTGGGGCCGATGGCCTTCTCATTCACCAGTTGAGGCTGGATAGAAGCCCACCAGTTATCGTAGGCCGTGTCGAGTTCGCGGACGACATCGGCGTGAGCGGCGATGACATTGATCTTCTCCCCGCGGTCGGCAGAGACGTCGAACAGCTGCCATCTCTTCTGGCCGTCGTTCGCATCGCAAACGAGATGCCAGCGGGGCGTGCGGACGCTGCAGTGTCGATACTTGTATTGCTCACGGTCGGCCTCCTTCGGCCAGCGCCCCACGTGCGTGAACAGGATCCGCTCTGGCCAGGGGGCACCTGGATCTTTCAGCAATGGGAGCAGGCTGCGGCCTTCCACCTGAGCCTGGATTGTGGAGGTCAGCCGTGTCCCGGCAAGATCGGCCAGCGTCGGCAGGAAGTCGATGTGCGCGCAGAGCCGGTCGATCGTGGCCGACTGCAGCGTTCCCGGCCAGCGCCACAGCGATGAGGCCTGCGTCCCGCCGAGCCACGGCGTCACCTTCTGCCCGCGCAGGCCGGCATTGAAGGTCGGCACACCGGCAGTGCCGCCGTTGTCGTTCATGAAGATCACCAGGGTCTCGCGCTCCAGGCCCCACTCGTTCAGCCTCGCCAGGAGGCGGCCGACATTGTCATCGATGTTGGCAATCATCCCGAAGAATTTGGCAACGTTAGGTTCGGCCACCTGACCGGCGTAACGCCGTTCGTCCTCGGGACGGACTTGCAAAGGGGCGTGCGGAGCGTTCGTGGGGATGTAGCAGAAGAACGGTTGACGTCCCTTGACCGATTCGATCCAGCGGAGCGCCTGACCAAAAAAAACGTCCGTGCAGTACCCCTTCGTCTTTTCAAACTTTCCGTTATGCAGAATGGCCGGGTCGAAGTAGGTGTTGCCGGGAGCGTCGCCGCAACTCCCGGGATAGCTCTGGCCGATGCCCCCGGCGCCATGAATGAACATTTCGTCGAACCCGCGTTTGTCGGGCCAATAGGCCGGTTCGTCACCGAGGTGCCATTTGCCGAAGATGCCAGTCGTATAACCGGCGGCCTGGAGGATCTGAGGGAGAGTTGTTGCCGCAGGAGTCAGCCGTTCGCGCTCCAGAATCGTATGCGTCACGCCATTGCGGAACTCATGCCGGCCAGTCAGCAGTGCCGAACGGGTGGGCGAACAGGTGGGGCTGACGTGAAAGTCGGCGAAGCGGACCCCTTCGTTGTGGAGCCGGTCGATATTCGGTGTCTTGAGGATCGGATTACCGTGGCACGATAAGTCACCATAGCCCTGGTCATCGGTGAGGATGAAGATGATGTTCGGCCGGCGTGCTTCCAGGGCTGCAGCAGGCTCGGCCCCGGCGCGGCCGCAGAGGCCGGCGACCAGGATCAAACTGAGCCAAGCTCCTCGGCACAGGTTCATGGATGACTTTCTGTTTCTTGTTCCGCGCAGGGAGAACGACACTCGCTTGCGATCCACGCGATCGTCTGGGATCGGCTAGTTATTCTTCGCCCTCTTTACCGGCCACGGTTCGACTTGGACGCGCTTCGCCCAAGTATCGTACATCGCCGAGAGCGCATTGACGCGGTCCGGGATTTTCGCAGCCAGGTCGTTCCCTTCGGTCCGGTCCTCCGCCAAGTCGTAAAGTTCCCACGGACCACCGTGCTTGCCCACCAGTTTCCAGTCCCCCATCCGGACCGCCTTGTTCCCCTCGTGTTCCCAGAAGAGCGCGTCTCGATCGATGGGCTTGCCTGCGAAGGCGGGGACGAGGCTCTTCCCTTCCAGCGGCGTGATCGCGATGTTGCCGAGCATCTTCGGATACTCGGCCCAGGCCAGATCGATGCACGTCGCCGCGATGTCGATCAGGTGGCCGGGTTGCTTCCGCAACTCACCCGCCGCGGTCATCCCCTGCGGCCAGTGAGCGATCAGCGGCGTACTGATGCCCCCCTCGTGAACCCAGTGCTTGTATTCGCGGAACGGCGTGTTGGACACATTCGCCCATCCGCGTCCATAGGCGACGTACGTGTCCGCTCCGCCGGGGATGACCTGCGGCCCCATCCGTACCGGGAACCCATCGCGAGTCTGCCGCGGCACGCTGCCGGCGGTGGCGAATTCCTCCGGCTTCATCGCGGGAAACGTCGGTTGGTCCGGCCGGTCGATGTTCGGGTGATCGTTGTTCCCCGTGCGCCCCATCGGTTCGGCACACCCGCCGTTGTCCTGCAGGAACAGGATCAGCGTATTCTCGTACCGCCCGGTCCGCTTGAGTTCGGCAACCAGCTTGCCGATCCCCTGGTCCATCCGGTCGATCATCGCCGCGTAGACTTCCATTCCCGCAGCCTCCCACCGTTGATCCGCGACCCGGGCCCAGTCCCCGGCCTGTGGACTCAGCCCCTGCATCGGGTCGATGAGCCCGAGTTTCGCGGCTTTTTCGAACCGCACCCGGCGGACCGGCTCATACCCCCCGTCGTACTTGCCCCGATATTTCTGGATGTCCTCGGGCCGCGCATGCATCGGCCAGTGGGCGGCGGTGTAGGCGACGTACAGGAAAAACGGCTGCTGGGCGTGATCCCGGGCGTGGTCGCCGACGTAGCGGATCGCGTGGTCCGAGATCGCGTCTGTATAGTAGTAGTTCGCGGGCTGGTACTCCGGGTCAGCGAACGGCGAGATCATCGTCTCATCGCGGACGAGTGACGACGGGTCGTAAAAACTCCCGGCGCCGTGGATCGTCCCGTAGTAGCGGTCGAACCCCCGGGCGAGAGGCCAGTTGTCCTTCGGCCCATCTTTCCCGGCGTGCCTGGTGACGTGCCACTTGCCGACGGCGTAGGTCCGATAGCCGGCCGGTTTCAGCATCTCGGCGATCGTACGGCACGAGTGGTTCAGGTTGCCCCGATAGCCGGGGTGTTCTTTTCCGTCGTCTTCCATCATGTGGCCGACGCCGGCCTGGTGTGGGTACAAACCCGTGAGCAAACTCGCCCGCGTGGGGCAGCACCGGGCGCAATTGTAGAACTGCGTAAATTGCAACCCCCCAGCGGCCAGCGCGTCCAGGTGGGGCGTGGCAATTTCGCCGCCATAACACCCCAGGTCCGAGAACCCCATGTCGTCGGACATGATGACGACGATATTGGGCCGCGCCGGCCCGGCAGCATGCGCTGGCGCCAACGGTGCCAGCCACAACAGGCATGTCATCGCCACAACGAACCGGAACGCCGGCCCCATGCTGATCTCCTCCGAGAAATGGGGGGATGAAGTCGTTGATCGTGTCGCCAGCGAAGATTCCCCGGTCTTCGACGGGCGACACAAATTGCTCAAGCGGAACGTCTCGCGCAAGTGGTCCGTGTCGGTTCCGGAAAGCCGTAGGCGACTGCCCAAGGTTCCCGCGTCAGGGGACATCTTAGCCGAGTGTTGTCGGGAAGGCACCCACGCCCGCTCGTCAAGGCGCCTGGGCCGCGACGTCGTGCTGATCGTCGTCGTAGCGACCGACGAGCCCCGGTTTGAAGACCGTGTCAGCCTGCGCGGGTTTACCCGACGCGGTCTCCGCCAGTCAGGCCACAACCGAAGGAGTTATTGAAACCGGAGACAGGCACGGCGGGAAGAGGGGCAGCCAATCATTTGTTCGTCGAAGAACTGTCCGGAGCGATCTTTTGGAGGGCTTCGGCGGCGACTTTTCGCATTCCTGGTTCGCCCTGGAGCGACTGTTTCAGAGCACTCGCTGCGGGAGTCGCTCGCGGACCGATGTCGCCAAGGGTCACGGCTGCGAGTCTCTGGATAAGCGGGTTCCCGTCCTGCAGCAACTCGATCAGGAGCGAAACCGCCGGTTCTGCATCCGGCCCGATGCGACCCAGTCCAATGATCGCCGTTCCCTTCGTCTCATCCGATTCGTCCTGCAATTTGGTCATGAGAAAGGGGACCAGCGCCTTGTGGGATGATCCGATCCTGGTCAAGGCCCAGGCGGCCGCCTCGCGGACCTCGACGTCATCGTCTTGGAGCGCCTCGACCAGACGGGGAATCGCGGGTTCCGCCAACCGGCCCATGGCGCCCAGCGTATCGGCCGCCGTCTTCCGCGTCGTCGGCTCGGGACTTTTCAAATCATCAGTTCGCGCGGTGAGCGGGTTCCCGGCAGGCAACTTTCCGATCGCATCCTGCGGCTGGTTGCCGCACCCGAGCGCAAGACAGAGGGCCCCCAGCATCGGCAGGATTTTCATGGATCGATCCCACAGGAGTCACGAACTTCGTTGGCATCGGGCAGCCGGGCGTCCCTTGGATCCGGCGGCGGCATCTGGGAGAATGGCCCGACCGACCCTGGTGCGCACAGGACTCCGGTCATGATAGGCGATTTGATGTGGAGGTGCTGCATGCGGACAGCTACGATCGGCGTGCTCGTCATGTCGACCATTACCGGCTGTGGGCGCGAGGCCACGTTTGACGGCAAGAACGTTTCCGCGTGGCGGGAACAATTACGGGAGGGGGACGTCACGGCGCGGCGGCAGGCCGCTTTGGCGTTGTGGAGCATCGGCCCGCCGGCAGTTGAAGCTGTCGCCGATTTGGTCGCCTGTCTGAAGGACCCGGATGTGGACGTGCGGATGAATGCCGTCGGTGCGTTGGGAGGAATTGGGCCCGCTGCGGCGGAGGCCGCGCCGCACCTGGAGGAAGCCCTGCACGATGAGAACGCTGGTGTCCGCGATGCAGCCGCCCTGGCGCTGGGAAAGGTGGAGGCGACGACACCCGAGGCGATCGCCGCCCTGGCCGGAGCGCTCAAGGACAGCGATCCGGCGGTGCGGATTCGGGCGGCGTATGCTCTGGCGGGCTTGGGAATCGAGGCCGCCGACGCCGAACCGGCGCTGCGCGAGGCGATGCAGGATCCTGATGGCCATGTGCATGGCGCCGTGGCCCACGCTTTGAGCAAAGTGGCTCCCCCGGAATGATGCATCACCGCCCCGGAATCAGGCATCAACGCGGCCCCCCTGCCGGCTCGGTCCGCCAGTCGAAATCGCGAAACGAACACAGCTCGATGCGCTCCTTTGCCAAAGAGTTCCGGATCGTCGGATCGCAGAGGGTCTCCACTTCGACCGAGCGCTCGGTGCGGTACATGGAATCAACGTCATCCCCCAATCCCGGATGGCAACCCAGTTCGGTGATCCCAGGCGGGAGCGCCGCCAGCACCCGGGTCAATCCGTCGGCGCTCAAGCCCTCGGGATAGGGAAAGCCCTCCTTCGTTTGACCATAGAACGCGCCGCAGTAGTGGACAGGGCTGAAATGCCGCAGCGGCACGCCCAGCGTGCGGCTGGCCTCTAGGAGAATCGAGTGTACGGGATCCGCACGATGCACGTGCTGATGCGAATCGAGGTGGGTCGGATTCCGCCCGGACAGCGTGCGAAACAGCTCGAGCTGCCGCGAGACTTCTTTGCCGACGATGGCGGCATTGTCTGTTGCCACGACCTCGTAGACCGGCGTCCACTCCCCATCGCGAAAGGCCCATTCCGCCAGATCGACATGGAGTCCCAGGCTGAGTTCGGAGTGATCGCGCGCGTAGTCCGCGGCGGTCGCAGCGGAGGGCCAGCGCACCATCAGGCTCGCGCTCGTCACAATCCCCTCCTGGAAGGCCTGGATAATTCCGCGATTCACGCCCGGGCTTTGACCGAAGTCATCGGCATTCACGATCAAGTAGCGTTGCGTCGTCATGAGTCGACTTGCTCCCGCTGAAACCAGCCCGAAATTCAGAGGCATCCGACCTTGTCCGCCAGGTTCAGGGCTTCACCCAACCAGTCCTGCGCATGTTCGACAGGCGGAGACCAGTTTTCGGACCAACCCAGCCATTGCACTGCGAGATGCAATCTGCAGTCATCGAGGGCTCTTAAAAAAATGCTCTGCCCAGGCACCTCTCGGCTTTGCTCTGCCAGGGCTGCATGGTACGCCCGGGCCAGGGCAGTTCTCTGCTCCTCGGTCCACCGACCGGAGGTGAGGGCCGCCAGATCGATGAGCCCCGTTCCCAAGCCCGACATTTCCCAGTCGACCGGACAGACCCGCAGGTGCGAACCGCCATGTCCAATCAGCACATTCGAGGCATAAAACTCGCCATGAACGAAGGTCACCGGCAGGGCCGCCAGGCGTTCCACAACGCGTTCGTAATGCGTCGCGAGTCGAGCGATGCTGTGTCGGTCCTGCATATCTCGTGAGGAGGTGGTTCTGTCATTCAAGTCCTGGGCGCGTCGCATCCAGAGCCGAAAGTATTCCGCGTCGTACTTCAGCCAATGTCCGGCGCCGGGGGCCGTCAACCTGGTGTGCGTAGCGAACCGCGCATGCATGCCGGCCAGCCAGCGCGCCGCGGATTCCCAGATCGAGAATTCTCCCACCTTGTACAATTCGTCCGCCGCAACTTTCTCCAGGAACAGCCAATACCTGTCCTGCGCACGATCCACAACGGTGCCGTAAAAGCGCGCGGTGCCCAGGTGCTCGTCCGCCAGGAGACTCCGGTACGTTTCGATTTCCCGTAGCGGATCATGGAGAAACTCCGGCTTGGCCTGGCGTCCCGTCTCCGAAAGCGACTGGCGGTTGACATCCTTGAACAGCAGGTCCAGCGTGGTGCCATCCCCGAATGCGACGCGGAGCTCGTCCAGCGGGAAGCTCGAACGGTAGATCGACGGGCGTCGTTCGAACCCGACGATCGGGAGCTCCGGACCAGGCTGGTGCGTCAGGATCTGCTCGAGCGCCTCGCGCACCTCGGCAGTGGTCGGCGACACTGGTCTTTCCATCCTCTTTTCCGTGCAGCAACTCCGTCACGGGTCAAAGTCGATCGCCTGACCGTCGCTCTTGTTGCCCAGATATCCGAAGACGGTCCGATTGATGGAATAGGAAATGGATCGCACGGATCCGTCCGCGAAGGCGGCATTGAACGCGCCGGGATGGGACGCGCCAAAAACAAACGGACCCGGGCCGGTTCCACGGAAATCGGGAGCTGGGGGCTCGCTCGTGAGCCGCATCGTATCTTCATCCCACCCGCCGGTGTATCCCTCGTTGTCGTCCGGCTGATTCTGCCCGAGTTCGCTGACGTTCATCCGCTTTTCCGCAACCAGCAGCGTCGTCGAGGTTCCATCCGTGACGTCGGCCATGCGGTTCGGGAAGAATTGCTTGACGACGCCCGTTCCGTCGAAGTTGCTGGCGGCGTAGTCGCAGAGCGCATGCGTCACAACAGTGCCGGTCAGGGGGGGCGTATATTGGTCGACGTACGTCACTGTTTGTGGTCCGCGCCGCGTCGGACAGAAAAATATGCGATTCGGTGTTTCGACGGCAGTGATTGCATCTGCATTCCAGACGTTGCTGGCCTCGAGATAAGGCAGGATTTGAAATCCCCATCCAGCCTGCTGCTGGCTGCCGACGGCCGGCCCCCCCCCGTTGACGTAGGTGGGGGGAGTCCACCATTGCCAGCCACCGCTGGGGAAAAACAGCAGAGTCTCGTGGTGGCTATGAAACGCCAGTGCGATCTGCTTGAGATTATTCCTGCAGGCCATGCGGTTGGCCGACTCCCGGGCGGCCTGGACGGCCGGCAAAATGAGCGCTGCCAAGAGGCTCATGATCGCGATCACCACCAGCAGTTCAATCAGGGTGAATCCGTTGCGACAATTCGATTTGCGAGACCGCAGAGCCTGCATTGCTGAAACCTCCCCCCAAAGAACGTAGCCCGCCCTCCGAGTGAGATTTTTTCGACCTTAGTCGATCCCTGGCATTTCACGCGCCATTGCTGAAGGCGAGGTTATTGAGTCATTCGTTCGCTTGCAAGCCAAAATCAGCGAACCCCTGAAATCGCTCGCAGCAACGGGATAACAGTTCGTACCGCAAGCTTTGTGTTCGCTGAATAAAATGGCACAAATTGTCGGACATTTCAGCAGCGTGCCAACTTGAGCCCCTGGTTGCGACGGCACAGAGCTGGCGAACGCGCCAAAATCTCGGTGAGATTCGCGCCGCCGTCCTGCGTACGCGGGGAATTTTTGAGAAAGGAATAGAAATTTCTTTCGATTTTGATTTGCTCGGGTGCGTGGTCGCGCATACAATCGCCCCCGCTGCGAGATTCTCCATCGTCAGATTCGATGTCGATTCGAAATCTGCCGATGCGACCGCCACGATGGCATTTCAGTGCACTTTCGGCGGGCCAACCGAGAGCTCCAGTGGAAAATGCAGAACTTGTCCTGGCGAAGCCGCCGGGACTCGAACCCGACTCGAATCCGCTGATCGCTGCGACGACCGCGCCGGTTCTGGACCGGATGCGTGTGCACGGCAAGGGGTTCACGATCGGCGGCCGCCGCATCCGGATCAACGGAGTGACCTATGGTCCCTTCGCGTTGAATGCCGCCGGAGAGCCATTCCCTGCGCGTGAGCGGGTGCGGGATGACTTTGCCATGATGCGCTCGACGGGGATCAACTCGATCCGCGCCTACCATTTGCCCCCCGAGTGGGTTCTGGAGCTGGCGGACGAAGAAGGGATCGGCATTCTGATCGATGCCCCGTGGCGGAAGCATCTGTGCTTCCTGGACAGCGAGGCGGCGCAAAAAGAGGCCCGGCAGGTCGTGCGGACGATCGCGGGACGCGGCTGCCACCACTCGTGTGTGCTCGCCTGCAGCATCGGGAATGAAATCCCGCCGGACGTGGTCCGCTGGCATGGTGCGAACCGCGTCCAGCGGTTTCTTTCCGAACTGGCGGACGTGGCCAGACAGGCGGATCCCAATGGCCTGGTAACGTACGCGAATTATCCCCCGACGGAATACCTGGAACTTCCGTTTCTGGATTTTGCAACCTTCAACGTCTACCTCCACGACCGCGACGTGTTCCGCCGCTATCTCGTTCGAATCCAGAACCTCGTTGGCGAAAAACCGCTCCTGCTCGGGGAAATCGGCCTCGACACGCTGCGCCACGGCGAAGCGCAGCAGGCCGACTTCCTGACCGGACATCTGCGTGAAAGCGCGCTGATGGGGCTGGCGGGAGCCTTCATCTTTTCATGGACCGACGACTGGCATACCGGCGGGTATCAAATTGACGACTGGGCCTTTGGGATCACCCATCGCGACCGGTTCCCGAAGGCCTCGCTGCATGCCCTGCGGGAGCTGTTTCTCAGATCGCCCCGCGAGATGCTGCCGGCGGTCCCCCGGGTCTCCGTTGTGGTTTGCTCCTACAACGGGGCGAGAACCCTCGAACAATGCCTGCAGTCCCTGGCTGCCTTGGACTACGCCAACTACGAAGTCATCGTGGTGAATGACGGCTCGACCGACGACACACGCTCGATTCTCTCGCGATTCCCCTCGGTGCGCGTCGTGCACCAGGACAATCTGGGGTTGAGCGCGGCGCGAAACGCCGGTCTCCAGGTGGCAACGGGGGCGCTCGTCGCCTATACCGATGCCGACTGCTTTGTCGACCCGCACTGGCTGACGCATCTCGTCTATCAATTTCAGCGCACCGACGCGGCAGCGGTGGGCGGTCCGAATCTGACCCCGCCCGACGGCTGGCTGGCCGGCTGCGTTGCCGCCTCCCCCGGGCAACCGACGCATGTGCTCGAGAGCGATCATGTTGCGGAACACATTCCCGGCTGCAACATGGCCTTTCGGCGGGAAGCGCTGCTGGCCATTGACGGCTTCGACGTCCTCTACCGTAAAGCAGGCGACGACGTCGACGTATGCTGGCGACTTCAGCAGGCGGGATACTGGATCACCTTTGCGCCGGGGGCGTTCGTGTGGCATCACCGCCGACAAAATCCGCGTGCCTACCTCCGTCAGCAGGCGGGATACGGTGAAGCCGAAGCGCTCCTGCGCTTCAAACACCCCGACCGTTTCAATGGCCGCGGCAACGGCAAGTGGCGCGGGATTCTGTACGGGACGTCGTTGCAGGGCTTGCGACTGACAGAGGCCAACGTCTATCGGGGAGTGTTCGGGACGGGGCTGTTTCAGTGCCTGTATCAGCCCGGACCGGCGCATTGGGCCATGCTTCCCAGCAGCTTCGAGTGGCTCATGGCGACGCTGGGACTGGCGATTGCGGGGATGCATTGGCCCCACCTGGCGGTCGTCGCCGCGAGCATGTTCGCCCTGTCGCTGCTGGTTGCCGGCCTGCAGGCCCGGCAAGCTTGCCTGGCTCCGGAATACGAAGGGTTTCCCTCGCGTCTGCTGCTGATGTGGCTCTGTTACGCACAACCGCTGGTTCGCTCGTGGAGCCGCTACTGCACGCGTTTCTTCGCCTATCGACCGCCACTCGCGGAGCCCGTCTCCAACAGCGCCCGCAACCGCCTGTCGTTCACCGGAATCGGGACCGTGCAATACTGGACTGAGGACGGATCCGAACGGATCCAGCTCCTGGGCATGGTCGTCGCCTATCTCAACGAACATCGCTGGGGTAAAACGATCGATACGGGCTGGCGGGACTGGGACCTCGAAATCTATTGCCATCCCTGGACCGTCGTCCAGGCGTGCACTGTCCAAGAGGAGCACGGGAGCGGAAAACGCCTGATCCAGGCCCGCTTCCGACTCAGGACGAGCGGCTATACCAGACTGCTTGTCGGGGGAGCATGCGGTTCGGCGATGATTGCTGCCATGTTTCAGTTGTGGCCTGCGGCAATCGTCGCGGCTTTGCTCGTCGTTGCGGGGCTGGGTGCCTGGATCAGCGGGGTGTTTCGCGCGGGACAGGCGGTGGGGGCATTTGACATTGTCGCCGGGCAGTTGGGACTCATTCGCTGCGACAGAGCGATCGGCCCCGCAGCGGAGGCAAAATCGGACGCGCCGATCGAATCGGGAGTGAACGGACAACTCGTCTCGCCGGAAAGTGCAGCGCACATCAGAACGGAAACGGCATGAGGCCAGCATCGAATCGCGTTCAGGCGTCTTGAGAACCGTGGCCGTGAAATATCTTCCGCGAATTCTGCATTACCTGAGACCGTACTGGCCTCTGGCGGTCGTGTCGGTGGCCCTGATCGCGCTCGGTGCGCTGGCCAGCCTGCTGGCCCCCTGGCCGCTGCAGTTTCTTGTCGACAATGTCCTGCAGAACCAGCCGCTGCCGGCTTATCTCACACGATTCCTCGGGCCCGCGCCGCCGGACCGGTTTGCCCTGTTGATCGCAGCCGTGTCTGCCGGCGTGGTGGTGACCCTGTTAATGCACGGGCTCACCGTCCTCGATAATTACGTCAACACCAGGATCGAGCAGAGCATGGTGCTCGATTTCCGGAGCGATCTGTTCCAGCACGCGCAGCGCCTGTCACTGGCGTTTCACGACCGTCGCCGATCGGGAAACCTGATCTACGCCATCAACTCCCAGGGGGACGCGGCGGCGCGGGTGGTGATGACGATTCCACCCCTGGCCCAGAGCGTGCTGACGCTGACCGGGATGCTGTGGATCCTGTTCGTGATGGAGCCCACACTGGCCCTGCTGTCGCTGGCTGTGCTGCCGTTTCTCTACTATTCCGTCAACTATTACATGACGCATATCGAGTCGCGGCTGGTCGCCGTCCGGAGTATGGAAGGGGAGTCGCTGTCGATCATTCACGAAGCCATGTCGATGCTCCGCGTGATCGTCGCCTTCGGCCGCGAAGACCATGAACACCGCCGCTTTCGCAGCCAGGGAGAGCGGACAATTCGCGCCCGCGTCAACCTGACAGTGCGGCAGACGTTGTTTTCGCTGGTCGTGAATATGATCACCGCCACGGGCACAGCTCTGGCGCTGGGGGTCGGCGCGTACCAGGTCATGCAGGGACGGCTCAGCGTCGGCCAGCTCCTGGTGGTGATGGCCTACATCGCCGGTGTCTACAAGCCGCTGGAGACCATCAGCACGACGGTCGGATCGCTGCAGGAGATGCTTATTTCACTGCGAATTTCGTTCAATCTACTCGACACCCAGCCGGAGATCGAGGACGCGCCCGACGCCCGCGCCATCGAACGCTCGACGGGCGCGCTGGCCTTCGAGCGCGTCTCGTTCAATTATCGCGAGCGCGTTGACACGCTGAAGGAGATTTCTTTCGAGGTCGAGCCGGGACAGGCCGTGGCGATCGTCGGTCCGACGGGTGCCGGGAAAACGACCCTGGCCAGCCTGATTCCGCGATTCTACGAGGCCCGCCAGGGACGGATCCTGCTCGACGGGATCGACATCAAGACACTGACGGTCAAGTCACTTCGCAATCAGATCAGTATCGTCCTGCAGGAGCCGCTCCTGTTTTCGGGAAGCATCGCCGACAATATCCGTTACGGGCGACTGGACGCAGGACTGGAGTCCATCATGGAGGCTGCCCGGTCGGCCAACGCGCACGACTTCATCATGCGGCTCCCCAGGCAGTACGAGAGCGAGATTGGCGAGCGCGGGGCGCAACTGTCGGGAGGTGAGCGGCAGCGGATTGCCGTGGCGCGGGCCTTTCTCAAGGACGCGCCAATCCTGATCCTCGACGAGCCGACCTCCTCGATCGATTCCCGCACCGAGGCCGTCATCCTCGACGCCCTCGATCGCCTGATGCTGGGCCGCACGACTTTCATGATCGCGCATCGCCTCTCGACCATCCGCCGCGCCGACCTGATTCTAGTGATGGACCACGGCCGGCTTGTCGAGCGCGGCACCCATCAGGAACTTTTCGCACAGCAGGGGCTCTACAAACAGCTCTACGAGATGCAGACGCGACATGCGGGACGCAAACTGGTTCAACAGGATGCTGCCGCCGGCCTTCCCGAAGACGCGCTGGAGAGCCCGGCATGATCGCTGCTCCCAAAAAGAAAAAGATCGTCCTCCTCGGAATGATGACCCGCATGCCTGTCCCGGGAAATACCTGGCTCGTCGTGCACTACCTGCTGGGGTTTCAGCGGCTGGGATACGACGCATACTACGTCGAAGCACACGGCTCCACTCCCCGCGAGTTGATGGAGAAACCGGAAGACGACAGCTCCGCCCGGGCGGCGGCCTTCATCGACCGCGTTTTGGGTCGCTTCGACCTGGGCGATCGTTGGGCGTTCCATGGCCTGCACGACGCCGGCCGCTGCTACGGCATGACCGAGCTGCAATTGCGCGAGCTGTACCGATCGGCCGAATTGATCATCAACCTGCACGGCGGGACCGTGCCCTCCCCCGAGCACGTCGCCGGCGGGCGAATGGTCTACCTGGAGACCGATCCCGTGACATGCGCGATCCGGCTGCACCATAAAAACCCGGATGCTCTGACGATGATGGAGTCGCATCGCGCATTTTTCACCTGGGGGCTGAACTACGGCCACCCGGACTGCCAGGTGCCGCTCCCCGAGCGTTTTCGCTTTCGCCCCTCGCCGCCCCCCGTCCTCCTCGACCTCTGGCAGTCCGAAAATGGCGTAGCGAACGAGACGTTCACGACGGTTGGGAACTGGCGGCAACCCGGCCAGGTCAAGTTCCGGGGCGAAATCTACCACTGGAGCAAACACCACGAGTTCCTGAAATTCCTCGACCTGCCCCGTCGCACGAGCCAGTCTTTCGAACTGGCCCTGGCAAGCTGCGACCACGAAGACCAGCGACTGCTCAAACAGAACGGTTGGCTCTTCCGCCCGGCCAGCGACGTCTCGGGCGATCTCGACGCCTATCGGCGGTACATCACCGCGTCGCGCGGCGAATTCACGGTGGCCAAGGACCAGAACGTGCGGCTCCGCAGCGGCTGGTTCAGCGAACGGAGCGCGCAATACCTGGCCGCCGGGCGCCCGGTGATCACCCAGGACACGGGCTTCGGCAACGTTCTCCCCACCGGCCGCGGGCTGTTTGCCTTCTCGAATCTCGAACAGATCGTCGAGGCGGTCGATCGCATCAATTCCGACTACGCGTCGCACTCCCGGGCGGCGCGAGAAATCGCGCAAGAATACTTTGCAGCGGAACGTGTCCTCGCCACTCTCATCGAGCATGCCGGACTATGATCGCCGTCCGTTCCAGACCGAAGATCGTCCTCCTGGGCATGATGACTCGCATGCCCGTGGCTGGCGTCGTCTGGCAGACGGTACATTACCTGGTCGGCTTCGAGCGGCTGGGTTACGACGTCTATTACGTCGAAGCTCATGCCTGCACCCCTTCGACGTTCATCGAGAGCGAAGACCAGGATGGCTCCGACCGGGCCGCGGATTTCGTGGCGAAAGTGATGCGGCGGTTCGACCTGGGCGACCGCTGGGCTTACCAGGCGCTGCACGCCGACGGCCGTTCCCGCGGAATGAGCGAAGGACAACTCCACGAGCTGTACTGCTCGGCGGCGCTGATCATCAACCTGCACGGCGGAACCATTCCCCTGCCCGAGCACTACGCCACTGGCCGACTGATTTATCTCGAAACCGACCCGGTCGAATTGCAGATGGAGTTGCACGAAAACCGCCAGACGACGATCGACTTCCTGGCTCCGCACTGCGCCTTCTTTTCCTTTGGCGGGAACTTCGGCCAGCCCGATTGCCTGGTGCCGATGTCCGACCGCTTTCACTTCCGCCCCACCCGGCAGCCGGTCCTGATGGATTGCTGGCAGCCTCCTGCCCACGTCGCGGGAGAGGCATGGACCACGATCGGCAACTGGCGGCAGCCGCACCGCCGGGTCCGCTTCAATGGCGAGCTGTACCACTGGAGCAAGCACTTCGAGTTCCTCAAGTTCCTCAACCTGCCGCGGCGCACCGCAGAGGCCTTCGAGCTGGCGTTGAGCGGCTACGAAGACGCCGATCGGCAGAAGCTGGAAGCCAAAGGCTGGCGGGTGCGCCTGGCCGAAGATCTTTCCAACGACATCGACCTCTATCGGCAGTACATCGGCCGGTCCAAAGGGGAATTCACCGTCGCCAAAGACCAGAATATCCGCCTGCGGAGCGGCTGGTTCAGCGACCGCAGCGCTACATACCTCGCCGCCGGCCGCCCGGTCATCACTCAGGACACTGGCTTTGGCAGCTATTTGCCGACCGACGAGGGGCTGTTCGCCTTCTCGACGATGGACGATATCCTGGCCGCCGTGGAGAATATCAACGCTGATTATCAGCGCCATTCCCGTGCGGCGGCGGCGCTGGCCCGCGAGCATTTCAACTCCGACGTTGTCTTGCGGCGGCTGCTCGACGAGGTGGGTCTGTGAAGCATCGGCACCAACATAACGTGATGAAACGGTCTGAATCATCTTCTCCCTCCCCCCCTCGTGGGGGCGGACTGGAGCGGGGGGAGCGAGCGTCTGCTGGCTTCCCACCCCCATCCTGACCTTCCCCCATCATGGGGGAAGGAATTGAATCTCAACTGCCCGCACTCTCCCGAACACAAACGGTCAATACTGCGATGAGACTTCTGCTTCTTTCGATCGCCTTGCTTGTCGCCGTCGGTTGCTCGCGCCCGATCGGCCAGCCGGCCGCCGCAGGCAGTGTGAGGGGCGTCCAAAAATTGGAATCTCGCCCGCGTCGCGTCGAGGCAGGGGAGCGGCCGATGGAGGCCATCGATCGGGTGCTCATTATCAGCATCGATGGACTTCGCCCCGACTTGCTTCTGCGCGCCTTCATGCCCCGCGTGCGGGGGCTCTGCAGCGGCGGAAGCTACACCTTCTGGGCCGAGACCACGCCCGAGGCCTATACCCTGCCGTGTCACATTTCCATGCTCACCGGTGTTCCCTCGGAGAAGCACGGCGTCACCTGGAACGACTACATCGAAGAGTCGTATCCGAACGTCCCCACGCTCTTCGAGGTAGCGAAGCAGGCCGGTTACTCGACGGCGATGGCCACGGGGAAGATGAAGTTCGTCGTGCTGACAAAGCCCGGCACGCTGGACCATTATTTCCTGCCCCCCGACGAGCCGGTCTCTGACCGCGATGTGGCGGCGCAGGCCGAACGTCTGCTGCGCCAGCATCGGCCGCAGGTCCTGTTCGTCCACCTGCCGGACACCGACGCGGCGGGGCACAAATACGGCTGGGGTTCGAGCGAACAGCTCGCTGTGATCGATTTGGCCGACGAGGCCGTGGGCCTGATTCTCGCCGTCGTTGCCGACCTGACGCTGGCAGACTCGACGCTGGTGATCGTGACGGCCGACCATGGCGGCGCCGGCACCGACCATGAGATGAACGATCCGCGCAGTCACTTTATTCCCTGGATCGCCTCCGGCCCGGGGATCCGCCAAAACTTCGACCTGACGCAGCTCACCCGCCGCCGCATCGGCATCGAGGACACCTTCGCCACGGCCTGCGCCTTTCTGGGCATCGACCCGGGCGACGACTGTGAAGGCAAGCCAGTACTGGAGATTCTGAAGGCCGTTTCACCAAAGCCCTAAGCGCGCGACGCAGCAATTGGTAAGCCGGGAAGGACTCTCACCTTGTTTTCACGATTCACCGATTAAGCAAAAATCAGCCGTAGAAACGCATGAAAACTCGAACATTGCCATCCCCGCACAATTCACCGTCGCGCGCCAGCCGAAAGACCACAGCGGCCGCCTGCACGATTATCAGCCGCAACTACCTCTCGCACGCTCGAATCCTGGGGGAGTCGTTTCGCGAGTACCATCCCGACGGACGGTTCTACGTGCTGGTCATTGACGGATTACCAGATGGCATCGAATTCGGGGACGGCGTTGATGTGATCGGCCCGGACGTCCTGGACCTGCCGTATTTCTTTGAACTCTGCTTCAAGTACGACGTGACCGAGCTCGCGACCGCCGTCAAGCCCAGCCTGCTGCTTTCATTACTGCGCCGCTTCAACGAGCGCAAGGTGATCTACTTCGACCCGGACATTCTCATCACGCGACAGCTCTCGGAACTGTTCGCCGCGATGAATCGCGCGAATGTGGTTCTGACACCCCATTTGCTGTCGCCGATTCCTGTCGATGGTTTAAAGCCTTCGGAACAGGACATTCTGCGATCTGGCGCCTACAACCTGGGCTTCATTGCCCTGCGGGAGAGCAGCGAATCCGTACGCTTTCTCCTGTGGTGGCAGGAGCGGCTACGAGATTTTTGTCATATCGATCCGTCACATGGGCTCTTCACCGATCAGAAGTGGATCGACCTCGTGCCAGGGCTTTTCGCTGACGTCTCGATCCTGCACGACCAGACATACAACGTCGCCTATTGGAATCTGCACTCGCGCTTGCTGACGCGCGACGGCGATCGGTTTCTCGTCAATGGGCGACCGCTGGCATTTTTCCATTTCAGCGGGTTTGATCCGCGAACGCCGGAGGCCCTGTCGAAACACCAGAACCGCACGGGCGTGACGGCCGGCAGCCCGCTCGCGGAGATACTGGAACATTACTCGCGTCTCCAATTCGCGAGGCGGTTTGAAGAGAGCAACCGTTGGGATTACGGATATTCCAGATTTCGCAATGGAGTTCCTGTGCATTCATTATTTCGCCGGCTCTACCTGCGGCTTGACCCCCAGGATCGTTTGCGATTCGGCAATCCCTTTGAGACAGAGAAGCCTGGCGCGTTTTTTGAATGGGCGACATCGCCGTCGAAGGACTACGAAAGCCTCAGCCCGTTTCTGTACGAAATCTATCAGCTCCGGTACGACGTGGCGTCAGCTTTCCCCAACGTCGCTGGTACCGATCGCGAAGGCTTCCTGACGTGGGCGCGAAGCCATGGTGCCCGCGAGATGGCGTACGATCCAATATTGGCGGAGATCGTGGCGGATCCCGCGTCCAATGGCAGCCGCCGCGTCGGCAGTCGTTACAGTGACGTCGCCTCGCCAGCCAGGGAGCCACGTCTCGTTCACAACCAATGCAGCACGGATGCAGGACTTGCGACGCTCGAACGCAACGGCAGCGCGGATTACCAACTCCTGATCGCCCAGATTCGTAGCGTCGTCGAGTCACAGACACAGCCCAATTCGCTGATTGCCGTCGCCAGCAAAGGAGACGACGCGCTGCTCGCATTTCACGACCGTGCCGGATGCCACTTTCCACAAACATCCGACGGAAGATTCGCCGGCTTCAATCCGGCCGACAGCACGCAGGCAATTGCGCATCTCGAAACCGTGCGGCAGCGGGGAGCCGATTTCCTCGTGTTTCCGGCGACGTCGGACTGGTGGCTCGACTATTACGTCGGATTTCGTAAGCACCTGAATTCACGCTATCAACGGCTCGATTACGGTGGCAACCAATGTGCCATCTTTGATCTGCGAAATCCCCGCCAGGTTAACAACCCTACGATCGCTCGTGAGGGCATCGACGAAGGTCAGGCAGAGCAGGTCTTCGGTGTCAACGTCGCCGGCAACATTGCCTCTGAGAAAGGGCTGGGCGAGGGCGTTCGATCGGACCTGCGCGGCCTGCAGGCCGCAGGAATCCCGTTTGCGGTAAACAACCGCGTCGATCCCAGCTCGGAAAACCCGGACCAAGCCTACACTTCGTTTGCCCGCGACAATCCGTTTCCTGTGAACCTGGTCCACGTCAACGCCGACCAGGTTCTCGAATTCGCCAAGGCCAACGGCGAACAGTACTTCCTTGGCCGCTACAACATCGGTTACTGGGCCTGGGAATTGTCGGTCTTCCCGGATAAGTGGAAGGACAGTTTTCGCTACTTTGACGAAATCTGGGTTCCCAGTACTTTCGTGCTCGATGCCGTCGCCCGGGCGGCGCCAGTTCCCGTCGTCCGCATCCCGCACTCTCTGCCTGAAGTGCTGCCGACCGCCTCGGTTACGCGGGCGACGTTTGGCTTACCCGACGACAAATTTGTCTTTTTATTCATGTTCGATTGCCACAGCGTCATTGCGCGGAAGAACCCATTCGGGCTGATCAAAGCGTTTTGCAACGCTTTTGAGCCTGCGGATGAAACTGTGCTGGTGGTGAAGTGCTCCCATGCGGGCCCGGACCATCTTCGGCAACTCCGTGAGGCGACTTCCGGCGCCAATGTCCTCATTCTGGATGTGGTGCTCAGCCGGGAAGAGACCAACACACTGTTATCGCTCTGCGACTGCTACGTCTCACTGCACCACTCGGAAGGGTTCGGTTTGACAATGGCGGAAGCGATGAGCTTCGAAAAACCAGTGATTGCGACGGCGTACTCTGGAAACATGGATTTTATGACCGCGGCGAATAGCTTCCCTGTGAAATATTCACTGACAGAGATCGCGGAGAATCACGGCCCTTATCGGAAGGGCAACATCTGGGCGGAGCCCGACCTCGACCACGCGACCGAGCTGATGCGGTTTGTTTTCAATAACCCGAAGGCCGCCTCGGCAATGGCCCGTCGGGCGCGTCAAGATGTCATCGCCTTGCTGCACCCGCGCGTGGTGGGCGATATGATGCGTCGTCGGCTGGCGTGCGTTCCGGAATTGCGACGCCTGCAAGACTCAGTAGCCGAGGAAGGTACCACGCAGTCCGCGTCTGCGAACATTCGCACGGCGCCTTACGAGCAACTGCTCGCGTCAATTCGTCAACTGGCCGGAATCGCGTTGGCAGGCGATGGTACGGTGCTCGTCGTCAGTCGCGGCGACGAACAATTGCTTCAACTCGGCGATCGCCGAGGCTGCCACTTTCCTCAAGATCCTGATGGAAAATATGCCGGCTACCATCCTCGCGACAGCGAGGATGCAATCGCTCATCTCGAGGAACTGCGTGCCAGGGGGGCAAAATACCTGCTGTTCCCCAACACAGCCTTCTGGTGGCTCGAACACTACGACGCGTTTCGCGATCACCTCGAGTCACGGTATCGCCGGACCTGGGCCGACAGCCAATGCCTCATCTACCACCTGTCACCGAGCGAAACGTCCCTCGTCGGACAGGTTCGGGCACAGCTCGATGAAACGGCTCTCGCTTTGCAACGACTGACGACCACCGAAGACCGAGTGAGTGCCCGCTTGGAACAACAGGAAGTCGAATTGAAGCGGATTGCCTCCGCGGTGTGCGGCATCGCACACACTCTCTCTGCTCGCCCTTACATGTGCTCCGACGTATTCGGGACTGGCGATTTGGAACAGCCCATGGGATATGGACCAGACACTCCGACACACAGAGATGGTCCAGCGACCTCCGTTGACTTCGCCGATCTCTTCCGCGGGCCCGAGCCGTTCATTGCGGAGCGCCAGCGCGTCTATCTGCCATTCCTGAAAGGCCGGGAGAAAATCGTAGACTTGGGCTGCGGCCGCGGCGAGTTCCTGCGTCTGCTCCGCGATACGGGAATCACGGCGATTGGTGTCGAGATGGATTTCGCCCGGGTCGAGCGCCTCCGCGGCGAAGGGCTGAACGTCGTACTCGCCGACGCCGTCGCATTCCTGCGCGAGCAGCCGGAGGCGTCCCTCGATGCGATCTTCTCGGCGCAGGTGATCGAACACCTGGAACCGCAGCGTCTCGCGGATCTGCTGCGCCTGGCCAGGACGCGATTACATGCCGGTGGAGTGCTGATCGCCGAGACAGTCAACCCAGAAAGCTTTCAGGCCCTCAAGGTATTTTCGGTAGACCTCACGCACCAGCACCCGATTTTTCCGCAGGTGCTGTTGCAGATGTGCTGTGAAGCTGGCTTTCCGACGGCGCGAATTTTTTATCCGCTGGGCGGCGGCTTTACGCAGGTTCAATACGCGACTGCTGGCGAGTATGCGGTTATTGCAGGCGGCGGGTCATTGTGAGTCCGTAGTTGGAACTGGGATGATTCGAACTGTATTGACGCCTTCTACAGGCAGAGGCAATCACGAGATGACTTCCGTGGAGATTTGTCCCAACCCGGTGTTCGTGATTGGTTCGCCGAGATCAGGCACGACGGTACTTGCGGCATCACTGGCAACGCATAGTGCATTTTCCGCGTTCGGTGAGTCACAGATCCTGTCCGATCTGTTTGCGGACGGACGTCTTGACGCAAATTACCGGCGCGCCGGCCGGCCGGACGGAAGCTGGCTGATCCAGCGGGGCGTCACTCGGACCGAGTTCCTCCGATACGTCGGTCTCGGTCTCAACGCGCTCTTCACGCACCAGAGTGGAGGCCGGCGCTGGGTTGACCAGACACCCAACTATACCTTGTTCGTCGATACGGTTGCAGAGATGTTTCCCGGCGCGTATTTCATACATATCGTCCGCGACGGACACCGCGTCGTCCATTCGATGATCCACTATCGGCTAACCGCCGAATCTTGGACCAAGGATTTCGCGGAAGCATGTCGGACATGGCAGCGTTTCGTAACCGCGGCTCTCGATTTCGACGCTCGGTATCCCGGTCGGTGTCTGACCGTTGTCAATGAAGCGCTGACTGTCCGCCCGCAGGACAATTTCCAGAGGATACTGCGGTTCCTTGACGCAGCTCCAGAGTCCAGCCCAGCGGACTTCTTCACAAATAACCGGATCCATTCCAGTTTCCCTCTCGCAGACGCAAAGAACGAAAATGAGCACTCGAGGCCAGATCCCTGGCAATTTTGGACCCCAGAGCAGCGAACGGTCTTCGCGGAATTGGCAGGCGACTGCTACGAACGATTCCGCGCACTTGCCGATCGGGAACTGACGGCCGACTCGCCGCCCGATTGCTGCAACGCAATCATGCGCAATTCTGGGTAGCAGGACCTTGAATCGAAGCTAACATCCGCGACGGCGTCATTGCGGAAATGTCGATATGCTGGTGGAAGTATAGAGCATCGTAAGGATTCATCGCACGAAGCGGAGTCGGTCAATGCCGGTCGAACTTGAAGAAAGCCCGATCATTATCTATGGCGCGGCTCGTTCGGGGACAACCTATTTAACACATCTGATGAATGCTCATCCGGATGTATCCATCAGTGACGAGACACGCATCTTCGTCTGGGCACACAGGACAAGCCACGATTTGCTGAATAATGAACCGACGTTCTTCAGACTGCGGGACGCTTTCCAGGGCTACCTTCGTGCGGCATTGCCTTCGTTGATTCGCGGGTTCTATGCGCAATTGTCTCCGGCTTGCCGCTACTGGGGGGACAAGAACCCGCATTACGTCGCGGATGGGAACGATGGGTGTTTGCAAACAATACTCGATTTGTTCCCCGCTGCTCGATTTATTCACATCATCCGCGACGGACGGGATGTAGTATGCTCTGGCCTGCGCCGTGGCTGGAAGAATTTCGACAGCGTGCATCAGATGTGGACGAGCCATGTTAACCGAGGTTGCCTCTTCGGTCGGCGACTGCCTGCCGGAAGCTATTTTGAATTCCGGTACGAAGATTTAGTCCGCGATGACCTTCGAATGGCACGTCAGATCTTTAACTTCCTCAGAATTGAGATGCACCCGAACGTCGTCAAATGGTGCGACCGCCAACGCGAACAAAGAACGCCCTTGTGCAAGCCTACGCGGGATATTGTGGCCGATGTCACGTCATCCGATTGGTCGACCTTCATGTCACCGGAGCAGCAAATCCGAAGTTTAGAGCTGCTTGGCCGGGAACTGGTCCGTTTTGGTTACGAATCTGAAATCTCGTTTCGGCTTGCCTTTCAACAGGCTGCTGAGAAACATGTCTCCCGCCTCCTGGCCCCCCTGCAAAGCGAGGAACGACACCCGGTTATAGGTGATTTACAGCGAGCATTGCTAACCGAGGTGCAGGACGCCACGCCGACTGACTCAACGGTACTCATCGTCAGTAAGGGCGACGAACAACTATTATCCCTGAGCGGTCGGAAGGGTTGGCACTTCCCTCGGTCGGAGGAGGGCGGGTATGCCGGCTATTATCCGGCCGACAGTGCCGAGGCCATCGCGCATCTGGAATCGCTGCGTACTCAAGGGGCCGAATTCCTCGCGTTGCCTCAGACGGCGTTCTGGTGGCTAGACTATTACGGCGCGTTCCGCGAGTACCTGGAGTCCAGATACCGGGTGGCCGCGCGGCAAGCGACCACCTGCGTAATATTTGACTTGCGCGTACAGAAACAGAACGCCTTACCCACACAGAATGTCCGCGAGCCTGACGCGAAACAATTTCTCGTCTAGGTTAACTGGGGTGTGATAACCATGACATTGCTTCCGCTGGACCGTACCCGAGGAAACCACCCTGGGGCTGATCTCGCGTCAGGAATTGTATTGACGTATCCGCATGACGGTGCGTGTCTTCGGTGAATCAGGAATGGTGGCGTCGTGAGCGTCGTGTCGATTTCATGCGTATCCGCGGTCCCGGCTTCGAAAGCCGCGGTGTCCGAGTACCAGCTCAAGGCACCGCTCTGCGGCCAACGCAGTGATGTTCACACGCTTAAATTCGCGGGATGGGTCGTGGGCCGGCACTCTTCAGTCAGCGCGATCGAGATCGTCGAGAGCGGGCGCACGGTTCGCTGCATTCCAGTACGTATCTCTCGGCCCGACATAGCAGAAAGGCTTCCGAGCATTCCAGCGGCGGAGCACTGTGGATTCTGGGGACTCGCAGGGACTGTCGGTCTACCGTCTGAATTCGCCTTGCAGGTGCGCGCCGTGTTCGACAACGGCGGACGTGTGCCGCTAACCGAGGTGCATGGCACACGTTGTCGACTGTGCACCAGTTTTGAACCGTTGATGCAGCCGTTGATGGTAACGAGCCTCGGCCGGTCCGGTTCGACGTGGCTGATGAGGTTGCTTTCAGAGTGTCCTCAAATCGTCATCAACCGGCGATACCCGTACGAGATGCGTGCATCCCGGTACTGGATGCACATGCTTAAGGTGCTTGCCGAGCCGGCAAATCATCAGGCGTCAGCTCGCCCGGACACCTTTGCCGAAAACCCACACTGGACAGGACAAAACCCGTACTACACGGGCGCGATAGCGGATGACCGGCGTTTAGGACACTGGCTGGGCTGCACCTACCCGGAACAACTCGCGGCCTTCTGCCAGAAAAGCACCGAGGACTTTTATCGGCAAGTAGCACTCTCGCAGGATCAATCGGCGCCCCTGTACTTTGCGGAAAAGCAGTTAGCAGATCGCGTTCCGAAAATTGTTTGGGAATTATACCCGCAGGCGCGGGAGATTATTCTGGTTCGGGATTTCCGCGATATGGTGTGCTCGATGCTCTCATTCAACCGGAAGCGAGGTTTCGCTGCCTTCGGGCGAGAACGGGCCACGACTGATGAGGAATTCGTCCGAGGGCTCGGCAGCCGCGCACAGCTTCTGGCCGATGCGTGGCGCTCCCGTGGTGCGACGGCACTTCTGCTGCGCTACGAAGATTTCGTTGCAGAGCCCGTTGTCTCACTCTGCAGAATTCTGCGGTATTTGACGCTCGATACGCAATCCGCGATTGCTGAGCGTCTACTGGAGGCGGCTTCGCGCGATACACCCGCATTATCTCGTCACAGGACGAGTCGCGGGCCGGCTGAATCGGTTGGACGATGGCGCACGGAATTGGGTAGCGAGTTGCAACTCGCATGCAATGACGCATTTGGCGATTCGCTCCGCTTGTTTGGCTACCCCGGGACATCGAGTGACAGCGCGGTGTCGGATGACAGTCCGTCAGAATGTTCAAAGACCATCCCAGACGCGAAGTTGTGCGGATGATAACGCGTGAATGTGCCTTACCAGAATTCTCAGGGGGATCACAATGTGTGTAATCGTGCGAGTCCGCCGTGTGCTCATGCTTGTCATGGTAGCGGTGACAGGTCATTCCGGTTGTTCAAACGAGACGCCGGAAGTGAATACTGCGGTGGCGCCGAGCGTCCAATACGAGGGAACCCTCGATCTCGCGAACTGTGAAAGAATTGCTGGCTGGGCGATGGCCAATGATATGCCTGACGCGCCGATTGAGGTTGAGATCTATGATGGTACAACGCTGTTGGCGACGTTGCCCGCGGACGGGTTCCGTGAGGATTTGCTGAAAAACAAAAAGGGCAACGGTAAGCATAAATTCTCCTGCCCGGTAGCCGGCGCGCTCCGCGACGGTCAGCCGCATCAGATCCACGCCAAGATCGTCGGGACCAGTTTTGAATTGAAAAAAAGTCCTCAGACGCTCACCTGTCCCGCAAAATAGGGGCTCGCGCCTTTAAACGATGTCCGGCCTGATTCTGTATTCGGGAGCGCTGGCCCAGGTGCCGCGGCAGGGGGGGCTGACGTGGCTGCATTTGCAGTTCCTGCTCGGCCTGCGGCGACTCGGCTGGAATGTGCTGTTCCTCGACCGGCTCGAGCCCGAGATGTGCGTGGACAATGCCGGCCGACTGGCGGCGTTCGAGGACTCCGACAACCTCCGCTACTTCCTGACCGTGATGCAGGCTTTCGGTCTGGCGGATGACTTCTCGCTGACCTGCAATCGTGGAGATCGAACGATCGGGATCCCGCGCCAGCAGGTCCTGGAGCGCGCGGGCGAAGCGGAATTGGTTCTGAACGTGATGGGATACCTCGACGACGATGAAATCCTGCGGCGCGTGCGGCGACGGGTGTTCATCGACATCGATCCCGGCTTCGGACAGATGTGGCGCGACCTGAGGCTGCACGATCCCTTTCGCGGGCATAGCGATTTCGTCACCCTCGGGCGAAATATCGGCCGGTCCGACTGTGCGATCCCGCCTTGCGGTCTCAAGTGGATCACGATGCCGCAACCGGTCGTGCTGGAGCACTGGCCGGCGCAGCCGCTGCCGGCGGATGGAGCGTTCACGAGCATCGGCGCCTGGCGCGGGCCGAACGGGCCGATCGAGTACAAGGGCCGAACTTACGGATTGCGGGTCCATGAGTTTCGGAAGTTCGTCGGTCTGCCGTCGCGCTGCCCCGGCTCACGGTTCGAGATCGCGTTGGACATCGAACCCGGTGATGCGAAGGACATCGACATGCTGCACGAACAAGGCTGGTCGCTGGTCAATCCCAAGGTCGTCGCCGGGGGGCCGGCCGAGTATCGCGCCTACGTCGGCTGCTCAAAGGCCGAATTCATGGTCCCCAAGCAGATGTACGTCGAAACCCGGAGCGGCCTCTTGAGCGATCGGAGCGTTTATTACCTGGCCAGCGGCCGGCCAGTCCTGGCTCGCGATACTGGAATCGGCCATTGGTACCCGACCGGCGAAGGGCTGTTGACCTACGCGACACTGGACGAGGCGGTGACCGGCGTTGAGGCGATCAACCGCGACTATGCCCGACATGCCATAGCCGCGCGCAAGATCGCCGTGGAGTATTTCGACTCGGATAAGGTATTGACGAAATTGCTCACCGATCTGCGACTGGGCTGATTGTGAGGCCGATTTGTATCGCATGAGCACGCAGGCTCCGTGTGCCATTTGCCGCGTGGCGGCACGCGGAATGTGGCTGCTGCGTTCTTTTGAGGGGCGACGGAGATGTGCGTGATCATTGTCGGCGGGGCCTTAGCGAACAAATACCGCAACGGCGGCGGGACGTGGGAGCGGATGAGCTGGGTTGTCGGCCTGCGGAGGCTGGGATGCGACGTCTGGTTCGTCGAACAGATCGCTCCCCGCGCGTGCGTCGATGCGACTGGCGCCGCGGCCTCTTTCGCGAACTCCGTCAACCTGGCCTGGTTCCGCTCGGTGACCGAATGGTTCGGCGTGTCCGACCGCGCCGCGCTGATTTACGACGGCGGAGCAGAATGTGCGGGAGCCGCGTGGACGCAACTGCTCGAGATTGCCGAATCGGCCGACCTGCTGGTGAACCTGAGCGGGCACCTTTCGCTCGCGCCGCTCCTCGACCGCATCCACTGCAAGGCCTATCTCGACGTCGACCCAGGCTTCACGCAGTTCTGGCACGCCGATCCCGACACGCCGTTTCAACTTGGGGGATACGACTTCTACTTCACGATCGGCGAGAACATCGGCTCTCCCGACTGCGTGATTCCGACCGGCGGCATTCAATGGCGCCCCATTCGCCAGCCGGTCGTACTCCAGGATTGGCCGGTGACTCCGGCGCAGAACGCCCGTCGGTTCACGACTGTCGCCAGTTGGCGGGGAGCCTTCGGCCCCGTGCAGTTCGACGGCCGGACCTACGGTCTCAAAGTGCATGAGTTTCGAAAGCACCTCGCTTTGCCGCGCCGGGTCGCTGCTTCGCGCGCACGCGGCACGACCTTTGAGGTCGCTCTGGATATCGATTCCGGCGATGCCCGGGACCTGGCCGCGCTGCATGAAAACGGCTGGCTCATCACCGATCCACGAGCAGTCGCCGGGGATGCTGCGACGTTTCGACGATACGTGCAGGAATCAGGGGCGGAATTCTCGGTCGCGCAGGGGATCTATTCCCAAACGAACAGCGGCTGGTTCAGCGACCGCACGGTGCGGTATCTGGCCTCGGGCAAGCCGGTGCTGGTGCAGGAAACAGGGTTCTCGCGCCAGATACCCGCGAGCCGCGGGCTGGTGTCGTTTCAGACATTGGACGACGCGGTGCATGGCGCCGAACTGATCGCGGCCGACTATGATTCCCACTGCCAGGCCGCTCGCGATATTGCGGAGGAGTACTTTGATTCCGACAAGGTGCTGGGGCGGCTGCTGGAAGAGACCGGCATCGCGCCCTGAGACGCATTGTTTCGCACTCCGTGGATTCACATTGATGCCCGCACTGACAATCGTTATCAGCGGCATGATTTCCGCCGATCCGTACCAGGGGGGCGCGACCTGGGCCGTGCTGCAGTACGTATTGGGGCTGCGCGCCCTGGGACACCGGGTTTTGCTGATCGAGCCGATCGATCCCGCGCGAATCCAGCCGACAGGGGCGGCACTTTGCGATTCAGTGAACGCGGGTTATTTTCGTCAGGTCGTTTCGGACTTTGGATTGGACGACTGGGGGGCGCTGCTGCTGGCCGGCTCCCGGTCGACATTCGGGATCTCGTATGAGCGGGTGTGCGATGTCGCTGGGGAGGCCGACCTCTTAATTAACATTTCCGGGATGCTCGCCGACGAACGTTTGCTGCAAAAGATTCCGGTGCGAGTCTATCTCGACCTGGATCCGGCGTTCATCCAGGTCTGGCACGCACAGGGGATCGACATGCGGTTCGGCGGTCACACGCATTTCGTGACGATCGGCCAGGCCATCGGACAGCCCGATTGCCCGGTGCCGACATGCGGCCAGTCGTGGATCACGACGCCGCAGCCGATTGTGCTGGACTACTGGCCGGTCGCCGACCGGATTGTGTACGACGGCCTCACGACCATCGGCAACTGGCGGGGTTATGGGTCCGTCGAGCACCAGGGGGTGTTTTACGGACAGAAAGCCCATTCGCTCCGCACGTACATGACGATCCCCAGGCTGACCGAAGAAAAGTTCCTGCCGGCACTATCGATTCACCCTGGTGAAATCGCGGACCTCGCCGCTCTTGCCGAGAACGGCTGGCAACTGCTCGACCCCGCCCGCGTGGCCGCCACTCCCGCAGACTACCAGCGGTTCATTCAGGGATCCAAGGCCGAGTTTGCGATTGCCAAAGGCGGCTACGTGGCCTCCGGTTGCGGCTGGTTCAGCGATCGCAGCATTTGTTATCTCGCATCGGGCCGGCCAGTGATCGCACAGGAGACCGGCTTCAGCCGATTCCTCCCCGCCGGGTCAGGTCTGTTCGCCTTCAGCAATCCGGCCGAGGTGCTGGCCGCCATTGTCGAAATGAACCGCGATTACGCCAATCACTCCCGATCTGCCCGACGGTTGGCCGAGGCACATTTCGACTCGGAAAAGGTATTGTCACAGCTCTTACGCAACCTCGGATTGGCCGAAGCGCCGGCTGCTCCCCGCGACGCCTCGTAGGCCCCACGATTGTTCGTGGCCTCGGTCCGACGGTTGAGACCTCTCTGAAACCGACGCCAGGCGTGGCGGGGGGCGCCAAGGCGAAGCCGTGGAGCAGCGCTACTCGATTTAATCGATTACGGCGCCGGCTTGGGTTTCTTCTTTTCCGTCTGGTACTCGTCGCCGTTGTCTTTGACTGGCGTGCGACGGGGAGGGGGAGTGACGCCGGCGGCGAGCATGGCGCGGCGGATCGCGTCGATCGTAGCAGGCGAGGGCTTGAAATTCGTTCCCGGCCGGTCCCCCTCGGCAATCGCGAGGGGGGTCCAGCCGTATTTGTTCTTTTGATTCCAGACTTCGATCTTCGCTCCGCGCGCGGCCAGGAGTTCGACCACCTTTGGGGCGTTGTTGTAGGCAGCCCCGTGCATGGCCGTTTCGCCGTGATCGTCGACAGCGTTGATATCCGCGCCGAGGTCCAGCAGATAGGTGACTGCTGCGACCAGTTCTTCCTCGGTCCCGGCTTCTTCCGTGGGAGCGAGCGTCCCGAATCCACTGGCGGCGACGAGCGGTGGCGTGTGATCGACGTTGGGGATCGCCGGATCGGACCCCAGCTCGACCAGCACCCGCATCAGTGCGAGGTCGGCCGTGTCGCACGCCATCAGGAACGGCGTCGCGCCGGTCTGGCTGAGTTGACCGCGGCCGGACGTACCATGCTTCAGCCGCGCGTTGACGTCGGCTCCGTGGGCCACCAGTTCGCGCACAAACTGCAGGCTGGTCATGTTGCCGGAACCAATCGGCGGAGGCTGGCCGTCGAGCCCGTCGCCGCGGTTCGGCTTGCGAACCCACGAGAGCACGTGCAGCGCCGTGAATCCCGATCGCTGGTCATTCGGATCGGCGCCCGCATCGAGCAGCGCGGTGGCCAGGTCAAAGTGACCATTCTCGACCGCCACGAGCAGCGGGCTGGTTCCCTTGCGCGGCGCGCGGCCGCCGGGTCGTTCGGGTTGCATCGCTTCGTTGACGTCGGCGCCGGCCTGTAGCAGGACCTGGACGGCTTTCCTGCGACCTTCACGCACGGCAAACAGGAGCGGTGTGAAGCCCGACTTGAGAGGAGTCCGAAAATCAGCGCCGGCGTCGATCAGGACTCGGACCACGTCGGCGTGACCTTCAGCGGCGGCCCACATGATGGCGGTCTGCCCCTTGCGATCTTTCGCGTTGATAGCCGCGTTATTCGCCAGCAGCGCCCGGACCGCGCTGAGCGTTCCGGTCCGCGCGGCTGTCATCAACGCCGTCTCTCCTCCGGGGAGCGTCGCATTCACATCGGCTCCGGCCTTCAGCAGCAATTCGACCAGCTCGGCATCGCCGTTGGCGCAGGCCAGCGACAGCGGCCGAACTTCGTAGCGGTTGGCCACGTTGACATCGGCTCCCGCCTGCACCAGCCGGCGGGACGTTTTCCGATCCTCGCGCCAGATCGCCCAGTGCAGGGGGGTCATGCCGTCGACCTGGGCAGCATTCAGATCTGCGCCCCCCTGCAGCAATGCGTCGATCCGGTCGCGTTCCTGATTTTCAACCGCGTCGGCCAGCGGCGCGACAATCTCACCGGCCGGTGCGGCGACCGCCAGAAACATCACCAGAACTGCTGCGAGGAGAATTGACTTCATCGGATCATTTAGACCGGAATCGGTTCGAACAGATCGTCGACTGGCCCGGTGCTGTCGGCAAATTTGTCGAGGCGGACACCCACCTTGTCGAGCAGCGTCAAGTGCAGGTTGGCCAGCGGAGTCGGTTCCTTGAACATGATATGCCTGCCGCCGCGCATTTTGCCCGCCGCGCCGCCGGCGACGAGGATCGGCAAATTCTGGTGATCGTGCATATTCGGGTTCCCCATACCGCTGCCGTACAGATACAGCACGTGGTCCAGCAGCGTCCCGTTTCCTTCGGGCGTTTCGCGCAGTCGTTTCAGGAAGTCGGCAAACAACGACACGTGGAACCGGTTGATCTTCGCCACCTTGGCGATTTTTTCCGGATCGTTGCCGTGGTGCGTCAACGGATGGTGCGGGTCGGATACGTCGATCTCCGGATAGGTCCGGTTGCTGGTTTCCCGCGCGAGCTGGAACGTGATCACCCGGGTGATGTCCCCCTGCAGCGCGAGCAACTGCAGATCGAACATCAGCTTCGCGTGATCCGCATAGGCGGCCGGCACGCCGACCGGCCGGTCGACGTCGGGGAGCGGGTTCTCTTTGGCATTCGCCTCGGCCTTCTGAATTCGCCGTTCGACTTCGCGAATGCTCTCCAGAAACTGGCGAACCTTGGCCCGGTCGGCCGCGCCGAGCTGCCGCCCCAGACGGTTGAAGTCGTCGGCCACCGTATCGAGCAGGCTGGCTCGCTGTTGGCGGTCGTCACGGCGTTCCTGCCGGCTGCCGCCGTCGCCGAACAATCTCTCGAAAATGATCCGCGGATGGGCCTCGGCGGGGAGTGGGGTCGTCGGCGACGACCACGACAGGTTGTTCTGATAGACACAGGCGTAGCCGTTGTCGCACTGGCCCACCGTCGACAGCAGATCCATCGCCATCTCGAGCGAGGGAAGCTGTGTTTCCTGTCCGATCTGCTTGGCCGCGATCTGATCGACCGTCGTGCCGAGGTAGTAATCGGTGCTCTCGGTGAGCTTGGCGCGGGCCGCGCTCAGGAACGCCGAGTTGGAGGTGGCATGCGTGCCGGGATAGGCGTTGGCCAGTTCCAGATTGGAGATCACCGAAACGTGCTGCTTGACCGGTTCCAGCGGTTCGAGCGTAGGGGACAGGGCTTCAAGCCGCTCATTGGCCGGCAGCTGCCAGCGCGTGTTGTCGCACCCCATCGGCATGTAAATAAACCCCAGCCGCCGCAGCCGTGCCGGGCCCGCCGGCGTATCGGCCAGCGCCGTCAGCGACGGAACCATCGCATCCAGCAGGGGGAGCGCCAGCGACGCGCCGACACCGCGCAGAAATGTCCGCCGCGGCAACGCCTTTCTGGTAATGAACATGTTCGAGATCCTTAAAGGCTATTCGAGTGGCGACGCAGCAACTTCCGTGTTTCGCATTTGAAACGGGACGCTTTGAACAATCCCCAGCACCAGACTGGACAACCGGTCCTGGCCCGCGCGGGCCTGGCGCACGATCGCTCGCACGGCAGGCGCATCATAGTATTCGACGCCGCGCCCCAGCGCAAACGTCAATAGTTTTTCCGTCAGCGTGGTTTCAAACCATTCGGGATGTTCCAGCAAGGCGGCTTCCAGACCGTCGACGCCAACGAACTCGGTGCCGTCGGGCAGGCCGCCGGTCGCGTCAACCGGCTTGTCCTCCTCAAACTCCCGCCACCTGCCGACGGCGTCAAAATTCTCGAGCGCAAAGCCGGGGGGATCGAGCCGCTGGTGGCAAACGGCGCACGCTGAGTTGTCCCGGTGCGCGGCCAGCCGCTCGCGCACCGACAGGTTCGCCGCGACGGTGTTGTCTTTTAGTGCCGGCACATTGGCCGGCGGAGGGGGTGTCGGCATGCCGATGATGTTTTCCAGGATCCATTTTCCTCGAATCACCGGTGACGTGCGATTGGCGTACGACGTCACCGCCAGCACGCTGCCGTGGCGCAACAGACCCCCACGATGGCTGGCGGCGTCGAGCGTCACGCGGCGGAAACGGCTGCCGTAGATGTGCGGAATTCCGTAGTGCTTCGCCAGCCGTTCATTCAGGTAGGTGTAATCGGACTTCAAGAGGTTGAGCACGCTGCGGTCCTCGCGGATCACGCTGGCAAACAGCAGTTCCGTCTCACGGCGGAAAGCCTGCCGCAGGTTGTCGTCGAAGTCGGGAAACAGCCTGAGATCGGGGGTGTAAGATTCCAGGTTCCGCAAATGCAGCCACTGGCCCGCAAAATTCGTGGCCAGCGCCTGCGAGCGCTCATCGGCCAGCATCCTCCGCACCTGCCGTTCGAGCACGACCGGGTGGCTCAACTCGCCGCGCTCGGCCAGATCGAGCAACTCATCATCCGGAATGCTGCTCCAGAGAAAGAACGACAGTCGGGAGGCCAGTTCGACGTCGCTGATCCGATACGCCGTGGCCGGCGCAGCATCCTCTGGATCAGGCAAGACGCGAAACAAAAACTGCGGGCTGACGAGAATCGCCGCCAGGGCCCGCTCAATTCCCGTGTCAAAGTCGTTCTTTTCACGCACCGTCCGGAACAGCTGCAGCGGCCGCTGGAGATCGTCGTCGGTGATCGGCCGGCGAGCCGCACGGCGTGCGAGGTTTGCCAGGATGCGGTGGGCATCGGCCTCGGTTTCCGAATTCGCCGGCGGGCTGCCGAAAATGCGGCGCCGGCTGGGTGTGTCGTTCGCCCCGGGAGAGGCGGTCGGAACGAACGGCCCGGTGATCGACACCTGAAACACGGCCGGCGTGATCCGTGGATGCCGGTGCATGTTGAAATGCGCCTGATAAGGCTGCCGCAACGTCTCGAGCAGCGCCGAGCCATTCTGAAGGAATGTCACCCCCAACTGGTGTGGCCCGGCCGTCACAGTGATCCGCTGTTTGAGATGCTTGTCAACTTGCGTGTGGTCGTTGCGATTCGGTGGAGGCACAACTTCGAACAGACCAACGCGAGCGCGATCGAGCAGCAGTTCGAGCTGGTGTTTATCCGAGAGCCCCTCGACCTCTTCATTGCGGTCGCGCGCCAGCCGAACCTCAATTTCGTACTCGCCCGAAAGCGGAAACGTGTAGGGAATTAACGTGCCGCCGCGCGTCCCCAGAGGCAGCCCTTCGACATGTTGTTCCTGAGTCTGATCGGCGCGAACGCGGATCGTGTCCCCCAACGATCCCCGGCCTGGCCGGCCCACCGCCAGGCGGCTGATCTTCTGCGCAGCCGAGATATAGTGGTCCATGAGCGTGGGGGACAGATCCGAGACGGTGATGTTGTCGAATCCGTGGCTGGACTGATCCAGCGGCAAGAGGGCCGCCGCATCGATCTCGATCGCCAGCAGATCGCGGATCGCGTTCTGGTACTCTGTGCGGTTGAGCCGCCGAAATGTCTCGGTCCGCCCCGGATTGAGGTGTGCGGCGGCGGCCCGATCGAGGGTCGTTGTGAGCGCCGCCAGCGTCTCCGAGTAAGCCGGTTCATCCGGTAACTTCCGGTCCTTCGGAGGCATTTGGCGGGCCGACAACTTGCGGACCACAGTTTCCCAGACTTCGGGCCGCTGTTCGATTGGCCGCTCCAGGAGCGTTTCCAGATCAAGCCCGGCGGTCTTGTCGTTGCCGTTGTGACAATCGAGGCAGTGCTTCTGCACAAATCGCTCGATCGCGACTTGCCGCGATAGGTTCTGCCGCTCGGGCGCTGCCGGATCGGACCGTGCATCGGGAGCCCCGGCACCGGCCAGCACGATCAGGATGATCAGCAACCCAGGCGTGCGGTAGGTCAACTCACGAATCATCCCGCGAAACTCCTCGCTCAGTCAGTGCTGCCCGGGCGTTCTGTCGTCGGGTGTTTACCGACAATCGGGTGAGCCCCACGCCGAACCGTCGATATTACCCAGAATCCTTAATGCTACCATAGTGTCCAGCGGCCACAAGTACAGGCTGCTTGCCGTGCGATCCGACACTGCCAAGTCCGTTCGGGTGGGATCGTCCATTTGGAACGCGCCGCGAAGAAACATGCCGCGGTTTCGGGCGGCTACTTGCCGCCCCACGCTGACCGGGCAAACGTTTCCAGGTGCCGGAAGTCGTTCTTCCAGGTCGTGTACATGGCGCCGTTCACCCCTGACAAATTGCTCCCCGTCTTGAGCCAGCCGGCGATCGACTGCGGATCGCCGTCGTAATAGCCGGCCAGCACCTGCTGGTGACCGCGCTCGGCAAAAAACGGCAGACTCCTGGCTGCCTGACCGTGGTTCCAGTTGACGACTGTCATGTCGGAGGGCAGCCCCACCCACGAACCGGCCAAATCGCCATTGACCAGATAGAACCCATCGTGGGCGTTGTGGTGTGGATCGAACATGTCGGACCAGATGCACAGACGTGCGTCGCGATTGACGCGGCGGACGGCGGCGATCACCTGCTTGACGTTTTCGGCGAGCAACTCCCCCGCGGTTCGTCCTTCGCGCCGACACGACCCGCACCAGTTGGCCACGCGGATTTCATCGTGCGACAGAAAATAGGTCCGCGGTGAGAACAGCTTTTCGACTTCGCGGACCTGCTTTTCCACCGTCTCGAACACCTTCGGGTGGGCCAGACAGCAGGTCACCTGGTTGTCGTGAACCGTGACCGTATGCGAAAAACTGACCTTGAGCCGCGCGCCGTCGCGAATTGTCGAACCGGCCGGGATCGTCAGCTGCGGCGGTTCGTGCCAGACGTCGAAATTGCCGGCCCACGGGACAGTGCCCAGCCGCGAATCGCGCACCGGTGCGTAATCGCGTCCTTCCTCAAAGGGTTTTCCGTCAGCGTCCGCTACTACGAGGGGAGTCCCGTCCCGTCGCAGCAGATTGACGAAGGCCGTCTCTTCGAGCACGAGATCATCCATCCACAGCGTGCCGCCGCGTCCCCCCCACGTGCCGCAGTAGATCCGGACTTCCTGATTGTCGAGGCTGTTGAAGATGATGTGATGCTGCGTCCAGTTCTGATCGCGCTGGACCCCCAGGTTCGAGTGCGACAGCACCCTGCCGGCGGCACCCATGCCGAACAGCCGCACGCTACCGGCCGCTTCATAACCGGCCGTCTTGATCCAGACCGATGCATGGAATTGCCGCCAGGGAGTCACGGCGACTTTGCGGGAAACGCGGGCGTTCCCCCCGCTCTCTTTTGCATTCCGCCCCGGGTCCTCCCAGCGCAACGAGCTGGCTCCGGCGTGTTTGATCTGGGTATCGACGAAGCTCGCCTGGCCGGCGGCGTCCTGAAAATCCCAGCCTTTGACCACCTGATTGCGATGCTCTTCGAACGTGCCACCGGGGAGTGCTTCTTTTAATTCAGATTCCAGCTTCGCCACGCCCCCGGCGACGACGAACGGCGCGTCGCGCACCGGGATCCCTTCGGCCAGATTCGGATCGTGAGCCAGGAGTCCGTCGCTGTAGCCGATTGGTGCGACGGCCGGAATCACCTCGATGTTCAATTCGTCGGCAACCTTCTTGAACTGCCGCGCGTTGACGAAGTAGTGATTGGGAACGCGGTCGAGGATGTTCAGCTTGTAATCGGCGAGGACCACGCCGTTGTACCCAGCCTCTGCGGCGCGCTTCAGAATCTCGGCCCCTTTGTCGGCGTTCTCTTTGACTTGCAGGTTCGTCTGCAAATAGACCCAGCGCCGCGCCACCGGTTCGGCCGCGCAGATTGTTGAGACGTCTCCTGGCACTGCCAGCAGCAACACGGCCAAAAGGATCAGGCGAGCCATTTCCAGTCTGCCTCCTCAAAGGTGGATCGAACCCAGTACCACATTCTACCGGCCAGACGCACCGGGTGCCTGGTGCCGTTGGTCCGCGTCGGCAATTTCGCCAGGCAGTACCATTGCTGAACGCCTTGCCGAATCGTTACCGAGCTTCTCGCGCTGACCATACGTCGCTTGTGGTTGTCGCCCAATGACGAAACAATTGCGACTTCCAGGGTTGTCGCCGCGCCGACGGCAGAGGAAGATCAGACGTCGGCCGGGGCCCTCGGAGATCGATCTTTCCTGCCGCTCTCAGCAGCCTGGTGATGTTTGGAGGGAGTGCATGAAAACTCGAACGCGTCGACACGGCGTTTTCAAGTGAATTCTTCCCATCCGAGGAGGATGAAAGCCGCGCCATGCAGCCACCCGTTCGCGTTGGCCTGATCGGTTCGCACTTCATTTCGGCGATTCATGCCGCATCATTGAGGCAATGCCCGCAGGCCGTTCTGGCGGCCGTGGCTTCGCCGACACCGGGAAACGCAGAGTCGTTCGCACAGCGATTCGGTATCCCCGTCGCATTTCTGGACTACCGGGAGTTGCTGGCTCGACCTGAGGTTCAGATGGTCGTGGTCGGGGCGCCGAACGACCTCCATTGCCAAATCGTCCTGGACGCGGCCGCGGCGGGAAAACATGTCGTCATCGAGAAGCCGCTGTGCCTGAACCTGACCGACGCGGATCAGATGATCGCCGCCTGTCGAACAGCGGGCGTGAAGTTGATGTATGCCGAGGAACTTTGCTTCGCTCCCAAATATGTTCGCTTGAAACAACTGCTCGATTCGGGCGCGCTGGGGCAACCCACCCTCCTCAAGCAATCCGAAAAACATAGCGGCCCCCACGCGGCGCACTTCTGGGATGTCAATCGATCCGGTGGTGGTGTGACGATGGACATGGGCTGCCATGCGATCGAATTCTTCCGCTGGATGCTGGGACGCCCGGCCATCAAGTCGGTTTACGCTCACATGAGCACGCAAGTGCACGGCGGGAAAACGCGTGGTGACGACAATGCCATTCTCATTCTCGAATTCGCCAACGGCGTGATTGCCGTCGCGGAGGAGAGCTGGACTAAACTCGGCGGGATGGACGACCGCGCCGAGGTCTACGGTTCCGGCGGGGTAGCGTATGCCGATTTGCTGCATGGCAACGCGATCGAGACCTACAGCGCCCAGGGCTACGACTACGCGGTGGAGAAAGCCGGCTCGACCAGCGGTTGGAGTTTCACCATTTATGAAGAAGCCTGGAATTACGGCTTTCACGCTGAAATGGCACATTTCGTAGATTGCGTGCAGAATGACAAGCCACCGCTGGTGACTGGCGAAGACGGTCGTGTCGTGCTGGAAGTCCTCTTCGCCGCTTACGAATCGGCCCGGACCGGCCGCAAGGTCATGCTCCCGTTCACTACGGCTGCCGCCAAACCGATCGACCTGTGGCATCCGGAAAACACAATTCCATCCAGGAGCCTCCGATGAAGACGCCGATTGCTTCCGCTGCTGACACGCCGGCACTGACACGCCGCGAAGCGTTGCAGGCCTCGGCGATCGCTGTCGCCAGCCTGGCCGCGGGGAGCCAGTCTGCTCCGGCGGCGAATGTCGGATTGAACGCCAATGAGAAACTCAACATCGCCTGCGTCGGTGTGGGCGGGCAGGGCAAGTCGGACATCAACCAGTTGAAGAAGCTCCCCGCTGTGAACATCGTCGCGTTGTGCGACGTCGATTCTGAAAAGCTGGCAGCGGCGGCGAAGGAGTTTCCCGCGGCGACAACTCATCGTGACTTTCGGCAGATCTTTGAATCGGAGCAGAACTTCGATGCCGTCTTGGTGGCCACTCCCGACCACACCCACGCCGTCGTCACGATGATGGCTCTCAAACATCGCAAACACGTGTACTGCGAGAAGCCTCTGACCCGCACCGTCCACGAAGCACGCGCGATCGCCAAAGCGGCGCGCGAGGCGGGCGTGGTGACGCAGATGGGCAACCAGGGGATGGCTGCGGAGGGGAATCGGCTGATCAAGGAGTGGCTGGCTGCTGGCGCCATCGGCACGGTGCGGGAAGCCCACGTCTGGTCCGATCGGCCGACGCATTCGGGGAAAATGCCGCTGTGGTGGTCGCAGGGGGTCGAGCGCCCCAAAGAGTTTCCTCCGACGCCGGCCAATCTCGATTGGGATCTCTGGCTCGGTCCGGCTCCGGTCCGTCCGTATCACCCGATCTACGGTCCCTTTCAATGGCGCGGCTGGTGGGATTTCGGCAGTGGTGGACTCGGCGATATCGGGATCCACAACATGGCTCCCGTCTTCGACGCACTCAAGCTGCAAGCACCGGAGTCGATCCACGGCAGTTCGACGCCGGTCTTCCCGGAATCGGTACCCCATGCCTGCACAGTCCATTACCAATTCGCCGCACGCGATGATCGTCCTGCGATCACATTGCATTGGTACGACGGTGGCATCATGCCGGCGCTTACCGACGGCCTCGATGAGGAGACGTCGTTTCCTCGCGATGGCGGGATTCTGTTTGTCGGCGACGCGGGTCAGATACTGGTGAGCGGCGAAGGGGGACGCAATCCGGTGCTCCTGCCGAAGAGCCGTACCCGGGAATTCCAGCGACCCGCACCGACATTGCCCCGGTCAATCGGGCATCATGCCGAATGGGTCAAAGCCTGCCGGGAAGGGGGGACCACAGCCTCTGACTTTGCTTTCGCCGGACCGCTCACCGAAGCGGTCCTGTTGGGAAGCATCTGCATTCGTCTGGGTGGCGAGAAACTCCATTGGGACAGCGCATTAATGAAATTCACCGGCCATCCTCGGGCCGACGCGCTGCTACACTATCAATATCGCGATGGATGGTCGTTGTAGCAGCGGGAGGCTCGGCACTGAATCCGACGTACCGATCCTGGCGTGACAGTTTGACAGGGCGTTTCCCGTATGATACGAGAACAGCGACGCCTGAAGAGTCGTCAACAAGGCCGCGTTTCTGTTCGGATTGTTTCTGACACAGTTCGTTCCTCTCCTGGGAGACCTGATCGTGGCGCAGAACTCTCTTCCGCAAAAAGCAACGAAAGCGACTCGCCGGCGATTCTTGAAGGAGAGTCTGGCCGCGATGGCCACGATTACGATCGCCGGGACAAAGGCCTCCGGGCGGGTGCTGGGGGCGAACGACACGATTCGCGTGGGAGTCGCCGGGATTCACGGGCAGGGGAACGGGCACATCGGCCAGTACATCGGCCTGGAAGGGTGTCAGATCACCCACCTGATTGATCCCGACTCCAGCCTGTTTGAATCGCGCAGCAAGCCGATCTTCGAGAAGTGGGGAACGGCGCCCAAGTGCTCTCAGGACATTCGCGCGGCGCTCGACGACAAAAACCTCGACGCCATTTCCATCGCCACGCCCAACCACTGGCACTCGCTGATGACGATCTGGGCCTGCCAGGCAGGCAAGGACGTGTACGTGGAAAAGCCCTTAAGTCACAACCTGTTTGAAGGACGAAAGTGCGTCGAGGCGGCTCGGAGGTACAACCGCATCGTGCAGCACGGCACGCAGCAACGCAGCAGCTCCGGACGAGCGAACGAAATCGCCGCAGTCCAATCCGGCAAGTATGGGAAGCTGCTCGTCGCGAAGGGCTATTGCTGCAAGCCGCGCTGGAGCATTGGCCACAAGGCGCCGACGGCGCCGCCGGCCGATCTGGACTTCAATCTCTGGCTGGGCCCGGCGGCCGAGCAGCCTTATCACGGGAATCTGGTCCACTATAACTGGCACTGGTTCTGGGATTTCGGCTGCGGCGATATCGGCAATCAGGGCATTCACGAACTGGATGTGGCGCGCTGGGCCATTAAGGGGGCCGCGCTGCCGAGTAAAGTCTGGAGCCTGGGAGGTCGATTCGCCGAGGGGGATCAGGGGCAGACCCCCAATATGCAGATGGCCGTCTTCGAGTACCCCGACGCGCTCCTGGTCTTTGAAGTCCGCGGCCTGGTCGACAAACCGGCCGATTCTCCCTTCAAATTCAAAGTCGCCAATGAGTGTTACACGACGGAAGGGATGATCGCCGACGGGAAGTTCTATCCCAAAGGGGGCGGCGCGCCACAGAACCTGGATCAGTTTGGCGTGAAGGTGACGCCCGGCGGAGCCTGGGGGAGTTTTCTCCATGCGGTTCGCAGCCGGAACGTGGCCGACTGCAATGCCGACGTGGAATTGGGACACCACTCGTGCAGCCTGATCCACAGCGCGAATGCCTCGTATCGCCTCGGCGAAGAGGTCCCGTTCCAGCAGAAATCGCAAAAGCTCGGCGACAACTCGGTCGTCGTGGAGTCGTTCAAGAATATTCAGGAAAACCTCACGGGCGTCGGCATCAAGCTGGGCGAAAACAATTATCGGCTCGGCCGGACCCTCACGCTCGATCCCCAGACCGAACGCTATGTCGGTGATGGTGCCGACGAAGCCAATGCGTTTCTCACACGCAAGTACCGCGCCCCGTTTGTCGTGCCCAGGGAAGTGTGAATCGGTTCCCACCACCCAACGTTACCCGATGACACAAATCCACTCTCAAATGCACCGCCGTACTTTTCTCTCCGCCGGTGGACTGGCGCTGGGCGGTTTGACGCTTTCACAATTCTTGCGCGTGAAAGCAGCGGGCGGAGTGACTCCCGAGGGGCGAGGGAAATCGGTGATCATGATCTGCCTTGGCGGCGGCCCCAGCCACCTGGATACGTACGACATGAAGCCGGAGGCTCCGGCCGAGTTCCGGGGCGAGTTCCGGCCCATCAAAACCAACGTCGAGGGGCTGGAGCTGTGTGAACTCTTGCCGGCCCAGGCGAAGATGGCCGACAAATTTGCAGTCGTGCGGTCCGTCACCTGGCAGGAACCCGATCACCAGCGGATCGAGATTTTCACCGGATTTCCAAAGCGGGAACGCCGGCCGTCGCTGGGATCTTATGTGAGCCGCCTCGTTCGAAGGCACGAGCCCGCCTTGCCAAAGTTTGTGAGCCTGTCCGGAGACAACCAGGAGATCGCAGAGGCGGAACAGCCGCTCTGGGTCGGGTCACAGCACCGCGCCTTCGTCCCCGACAGCAGAGGATTGAAGGATCTCGAGTTGACGCGGCCGATGGATCTGTCGCGGTTGAAGAACCGACAGGACCTGCTGACCCGTTTCGACACTCTGCCACGAGAGATTGATGCGAGCGGCGAAATGCGTGGGATCGACGAATACTCGCGCCAGGCCTTCGAGATGTTGACGAGTGGAAAGGCGCGCAAGGCGTTCGACCTGCGCGACGAGGACTCCCGGACGCTCGATCGTTACCGGTCTGGCGGCAATAAGTTCATGTACTCGCATTCACCGAGCCCGGTGACCTGGGATTGGGAATCGTTCGTTCGGGCGCGGCGGCTGGTCGAGGTCGGAGTACCGTTCGTTTCCCTGCAGGTCGGTCTGTGGGACCACCACTGCGCGGCCGGATTGCCGACACTCTTCGAATCCTACCGCTCGCTCCTGCCGCTCTATGATAACTGTCTCGCGGCGCTCATCACCGACCTCTCCGAACGGGGTCTCGACCAGGACGTGTGCGTTGTCGTGTGGGGCGAGTTCGGGCGCACGCCTCGGATCAACAAATTTGGTGGCCGCGACCACTGGCCGAGCGCCGGCAGCGTGCTGTTCTCAGGTGGCGGGCTGAAGATGGGACAGTATGTGGGAGCGACAAGTTCCAACGGTGAGGTGCCGATAACTCGGGCCTACACTCCGCAAAACGTGCTGGCGACACTTTATCACGTTCTGGGGATCGATCCGTCGGCGACCATTCCCGACCACAACGGGCGTCCACAATACGTTCTGGATGATTGCGCACCTGTCAAGGAATTGATCTGACGCAGAAGCCCTCCCGATGAACGCAGTGGGGCAGCCGAAACCCCCTGTCTGACCGGAACGTGGAAACAGTGACCGCTCGGGCCTTCCGAGGCCCAATCGATTGCGTCCCCGGGACTTTGTCCCATCGTCACAGTCCGTTACGTGAGAATCTCAGTCACCACACGGCCGGCGATATCGGTCAGGCGGTAGTCCCGGCCGGCGTGGCGGTAGGTCAGACGTTCGTGATCGATCCCCAGCAGATGCAGGAGCGTGGCGTGCAGGTCGTGTGTGTGAACGGGGTTTTCGACGGGCAGGATGCCGTGCTCATCGGACTTGCCGTGGACAATACCCCCTCTCACTCCGCCCCCTGCCAGCCACGATGAAAAGACCAGATTGTGATGCTCTCGACCGGCGTGGCCGGCTTCTGCGTGGAACGGGGTCCGGCCGAATTCGGTCGTCCAGACCACGAGGGTAGTCTCGAGCAGCCCGCGCTGCTTAAGATCGGTCAGCAGGCCGGCAATCGGCTGATCGATCGCTTTGGCCAGCCGTTCGTGGGCTCCCATATTCGCGTGCGAGTCCCAGTTATTGCTCGACCCGACGTCGATCAATTCGAGAAATCGCACGCCGCGCTCCGCCAGTCGCCGCGCCACGAGACACTGCCATCCGAAACCCTGCGTCGCCCCCCGTTCCAGTCCGTAGAGCTTCAGGGTGGCCTCTGTTTCGCGCGAGAGGTCAAATGCCTCGGGCGCTTCGCGCTGCATCCCGAACGCCGTCTCGAACGAGCGGATCCGCGCATCGAGCGCCGGATCGGAGCCCCGCGGTTCCAGGTGCCGGCGATTCAGTCTGCCGAGCAGTTCGAGTTCCATCCGTTGCAGTTCGGGACTGGGGATTCGCGGCCGCAGATCGGGGAGCGGATCGTTTCCGGGAACGACGTGCGTCCCCTGATGGCACGCCGGCAGAAAGTCGCTGCTCCACGTCTGGGCTCCCGCGTAGGGAGCCGCCGGGGCGAGCACCATAAATGAGGGCAGGTTGCGGTTGACCGTTCCCAGACCGTAGCTCACCCACGAGCCGTGACTCGGCCGCGCGAACTGGGCCGACCCGGTATGTGCGGCGAGTGTTGCCTTGTCGTGGCCGTCACTCTCGCAGTGCATCGCGTTCAGGACGCACACGTCATCGATGACCGAACCCAGCTTTGGAAAAAGGTCACTCACCCAGATGCCGCTTTGCCCGTACTGCTGGAATGCCCAACGCGGCCGAATCAAGTACCGCTGGAACTCGCCCGGCTTGCCCAGCCACCGCGATGCCGTGATGGACTTCCCGTGATCGGCGACGAGCTGCGGCTTGCGGTCGAACGTGTCGACTTGCGACACGCCACCCGTCGAATACAGGAAAATGACCCGTTCCGCCTTGGCGGGAAAATGTCCTCCGCGCGCTGCCAGCAGGTCGGCCGCAGCCTGCGCCTCGTCCGCCAGCATCCCCGCCAGGGCAATCGCGCCGAAGCCTCCGGAAGCCGTGCTCAGGAACTTGCGACGAGACATCGATCTGGCCGGCGAGAGTCCGGAGTCCGCTGCACGATCGTCATGCATTCGAGTCTGGTTCATCTTGGCTTTTGTCTGACGAAGTTCCTCGTCGGGTTCAACCGGCGGTTTGACACCGGCTGTCCTGCTAATCAACGTACAAAAACGCATTGCCGGTCAACAAGACCCGCGCGAACGCCGACCAGGCGACCGCGATCTGCTGATCCGGCGGAATGTTCTGGGTCGCCAGCGCGTCACGATACGCGCCGATGAAGTTCACGGCGTCGGCCAGATCGGCCTCGGCAGGGATTCGGCCGTGGGCCAGTTCAAACCCCAAGCGGACGCGCGTGGCCACATCATCTGGAGCGGCCAGCAACCGTTGCGCAAAGGCTGCCGACTGCTCATGGACGAAGGGGGAATTCATCAGGAACAGCGTTTGAGTCGGTGTGGTGGTTGGCAGACGTTCGGCCACGCTGGCGTTCGGATCGGCCGCATCGAACAGCGCCAGGAACGGATGTCGCCGATTGCGCTGGACCATCAGATAGACGCTCCGACGCTGGGAATCATAGACCGCGTGGAACGGTTTGTGGATCGTGAAGCCCCACGTTTCGACCGGCGGAAACGGATGGGGCGGAGCAGGGGATCGATCCAGCCGATCGCTCACCGCCAGCATGGCATCGCGGATCGACTCGGCATCCAGGGGCCGGCGCGAGGAGCGCCACAGCCAGCGGTTCTCCTGATCCCGTTTGAAACTGTCCGGATGGTCGTCGTTCGCCAGCTGATAGGTATTTGACAGCATGATCAGCCGCTGCAGCGACTTCACCTTCCAGCCGGACGAGACGAACTGCGTCGCGAGCCAGTCGAGCAGTTCGGGGTGGGAAGGCGTTTCGCCGCGCGTGCCGAAGTCGCTCGGCGTGGCAACCAGACCACGTCCAAAATGCCATTGCCAGACGCGGTTCACGAACACACGCGCGGTCAGCGGGTTGGTGGGTCGAGTCAGCCAGTTCGCCAATTCCAGCCGCCCGGAGCTGGAGGATTCCGGCGACAGTGTGTCGCCACCGAGGATTTCGAGGAACCGCCGCGGCACCTCGTCACCCGGTTTGTCCGGCTCGCCGCGCAGCTGAATCCGCGCGTTGACGGGGGTTCCCTCGCACACTCCGTAGGCGACCTCGTAAGGCATTCGCGCCGCTTCGATACCACGCGACTTTGTCAGCGCCGCGATGTTCAGCACTAACTGGGCGAGTTTTTCCCTGGCATCCGGCGGAAGAGCCGGCGGCGCCACGGGCCCGGTACCGGGCGCGGCGAACGGCGTCTCCGTCAAACCGATGTTGTCGACATCGCGCTCCGGAGCCGACCCCTCCACGTGTCCGATTCCGTCACAGAAGAACGTATCGATAACGCCGTCCCAGTTCGGAGCCAGTCCCTTGCCTTGAAACGCTGTAATATCCCCCGCCCGCCCGACCAAGCCCTCGTACGTTCGATTTTTCGGATCGAGCGTCAGTTGCAGCGTGTACCAGCTCCCCGGTTCAAGCTGGCGAACGACCTCCCACTGTTTTCCGTCGCGTATCGCGAACTCAGTCGCCGTGACGCTGCACTCCACGGCCAGCGATTGAACCGCTCCACGCCCCAGATAAAACCGGTACGCGCCACGCTTATCGGTCGGTCCCACCGTGCGGAAGTCGATCGTGAAATGTATCTGCTGACCGGGTGTGGCCCGCAGACCGGGATCGAAGACGTGCCTGATCCCGTCGTTTTTGGGACTCGTCCCCAGGCGAACGCCCCGAGTCCCGGCGGGATGCGTGTGGGTGAAAGGACTCTGCGCCTCGGCGCTGACCGAGTTCGATCCGCTCGAGAGCCAAGCGCCGGCGGGAGGCTGGCCCAGCGTCTGCCCCTCGAACCCCAGGTCCACGCCGCCGGCGAATGCCGTACCACCCAGGACGAGTCGTTCTCTCTTGAACCTGGCGATCTCACCATCGAGCCGCGCAAGTTCTGCCGCCTTGAACTGATCGAGTCGCTGCGCCTCGTCCGGGGGAACGAGCGGCGGAAAGTGGACGGGCTGCTTTTGCTCTTCACCCCCGGGGAAGGCCCACTTGGAACTCTGCAGGATTCCGTAGAGCGCGTAGTAATCGGCCGCCGAGACCGGATCGTACTTGTGGTCATGACAGCGCGCACAACCGAGCGAGAGCCCCAGCACCGATCGCCCCACCGAATCAATCGCATCAGCGAAGTCGAGGTGTTGATAGTCGGGAGACGGGTTGTATCCGTACCGCTTGCCGATCGCGAGGAAACCGGTCGCAATCACTCGACTGGCGTACTGCTCGGACGGGCTCGATTTGGCGAGGATGTCGCCGGCGATCTGCTCGCGCAGGAATTCATCATAAGGCTTGTCGGCGTTGAACGAGTGGATCACCCAGTCGCGATATTTGCCCGCCTCGCGCACCGGATAGTCAGCACCATCTCCCGCCGTATCGGCATACCGCGCCACATCCAGCCAATGGCGCCCCCAGCGTTCGCCGTAAGCTGTCGATGCGAGCAGCCGATCCACCAGGTTCGCGAACGCCTCGGAAGATTCATCTGCCAGGAATGCGTCGATTTCGGCGGGAGTTGGCGGAAGGCCGGTCAGATCGAACGTGGCTCGCCGGATGAGCGTCCGCTTTTCGGCCGGCCCCACATGACTCAAGCCGAGGGCTTCCTGCTGAGCCAGAATGAAGCGATCGACCTCGGTGCTCGGCCAGGCAGTGTCTTTAACGATTGGCGTCTCGACATGCCGCAGTGGTTGAAAGGCCCACCAGCGCCGCGCCGCCTCAACCGTCAGGCCCCCCAGCCGTGCCGAGGTCACACGCGGATCGGGCGCTCCGCGCCGCACCCACTCGACCAGATCGGCAATCTGAGCTTCGGGGAGTTTCCCTCCCTTTTCTTTCGGTGGCATCTGCGGTCCGTCGCCAGCATACCTGACGGCCTGAATCAGCAGGCTCTCCTCCGGTTTCCCCGGCTGAATCGGCGGACCACTGTCGCCCCCCTTCGCCCAGCCCTCGCGCGTGTCGAGCGCCAGGCCACCGCTCGTTTTCCCCTTCGCCGTCGAATGGCACGACTCACACCGTTCGATCAATAGCGGACGAACTCGTTTCTCAAAAAAATCCGTATCGGTCTCAGCAGCGGCCACACCGGAAATGCCAGCAGTCAATCCCGTTGCGAGGACCAGAATCAAGGCCCAGAGCACGGCACGATTCCGTGCGAAGCGCCGGAGATCGACGGGCCATTTGCCACTCCGCTCGGCAGCAGGCTCGCAGCATCCGGGATCTGGCAGAGTGACGGGCATGGCTGTCGTCGGGAAATCGCTGGCTGAATCCGGCCCAACAACTGGGCCGCGTGTCTTACTTCTTCAGCACTCCATCGACAAACTCAAACAACGCTTTTGTCGATGGATCATCGGGCAGGCCGAGGTCTTCGTTGATCTTGGAGTGCTCGGTGTCTTTGGCGCCAAAGGCTTTCGAAGCGATGCCGGTTTCGGTCAGCACGGAATCGAGGCGCTGGGCCTGGGCGGTGGTGTCGGGGTGGGCGGCGACATACAGGATCAGAAATGGAGGAATGCCCTTATCCCTGGCCACGTGCGTGACGGCCGAGAAGTCGCGGTGCTTGGCCGGATCGTTGCCGAACTTTTCACGATGACCGAACTTCGCTTGCGGCTGACCGTGCACCCGACGACGGGTCTCCGCCGTCTCAATGATGGCAGGCACATCGTAGGTGTCGCCATCGACGGGCACACAGCCTTTAATGTTTGCCAGGGACAATCCCTCGGCTTTCAGGTACCGATCGTCGATGCACAGGAGCGCGGCGAGTTGGGCGCCGGCCGAGTGGCCCATGACCAGGATCCGCTGCGGATCGCCGCCGTACTCGGCGATGTGGTCGTGAACCCAGTGCATGGACTTCGCGACGTCGCGGAAGATGGTTCCCATGTCGACGTTCGGCAGGAGCCGGTAGTTCGTCGAGACAAACACGAATCCTTTCTCGACAAAGGCCTTAGGCTTCAATTGTACGCTCGTCTTGTCGCCCGCCTGCCAGCCGCCGCCGTGAATCCAGAAGACGACGGGCCGGTTCCTGGCATTGTCCGGGGTGTAAACGTCGAGCATCTGCCGTTCGTTCGCCGGCTCGGCATAGGGGATATTGCTTTTGACGATCTCGGCCTGCGCTGCAGACACGCAGGCGAAGGCGATGAACAAGGCAGTAAGTTGTTTCATATTCGGGTCCGGTTGCGTTTACCGCTCAGTGTGAAAGCTGTTCAGTGATCACAATATGATACAAGCTGGACTTCGAATGCCATCCTCGAGGCCCCGCAGCCAACTTGAAAACCATTATATCTCCGCCTGCGGCCCATTGGGAATCTGCTGGTCGGATCGCCACGGGGATCAAAGGCGCGGCCCTGGCCTTTCAGAGTGGTGTCGGGCCCGTGAGCGGCATTGCAAATGGAGGCCTCGAGGGCCAGACTTGAGCAATGAATCGCACCCGTATCGCCTCGGTCTGTGCCCTGTTCGTCCAATGCCTCGCTGCGCCAGCGCTCTTGGCCGCGGATGAGGCGCCGCCATTTGCTGTGCGAATTCAGGTCGATGCCGCCAGGCCACAGGGGGAGCTGCGCCCCGTCTGGAGATACTTTGGCTACGACGAGCCGAATTTCACTTACATGAAAGACGGCAAGAAACTCCTGACAGAACTGGCCCAGTTGGGGCCCCACAAGGTCCATATCCGGACGCATCATCTGCTGACGAGCGGCAACGGCTCACCCGCCTTGAAGTGGGGTTCCACCAATGCCTACACCGAAGATGCCCAGGGACGGCCCGTTTACGACTGGACCATCATCGATCGCATTTTCGACACGTATCTCGAACGGGGTCTCCGGCCTCTGGTGCAGATCGGTTTCATGCCCGAGGCGCTCTCCACCCATCCGCAGGATTATCCGCACCAGCCTCCCTTCGACAAACTGACCCCGATTAACGCCGGGCAGGCTTACCCACCGAAGGACTATGCAAAGTGGGGCGAGCTGTGCTTCCAGTGGGCCAGGCACTGCGTCGAGAAATATGGCACGGCCGAAGTCGAAGAGTGGCCTTGGGAAGTCTGGAACGAGCCAAACATCGGTTACTGGAGAGGCCGCCCCGAGGAGTACCACAAGCTCTATGATTTCGCGGTAGCAGGCGTCCGCCGGGCAGTGCCGCGGGCACGTGTCGGCGGTCCACATACGGCCGGAGGCCCGGGCGGGAATTTCCTGAAGGATTTTCTGGAACATTGTCTCCGCGGCATGAACTATGCCACCGGCGAAAAAGCGTCGCCGCTTGATTTCGTCGCGTTCCATGCGAAGGGATCTCCGAAATTCGAAAACGACCACGTGCAGATGGGTCTGTCGGCCCAATTGCGCAACATCGATGCAGGCTTCGCCACCGTGGCGTCGTTTCCGGAGCTCAAGAAGACGCCGATTCTCATCGGCGAATCGGACCCCGAAGGCTGCGCCGCGTGCCGGGGACCGCAACTTGGTTACCGCAACGGCACGATGTACTCGAGCTATACCGCCGCCAGCTTCGCCCGCAAATACGCCCTGGCCGACAAGCATGGCGTGAACTTCGAAGGGGCGCTCACGTGGGCCTTCGAATTCGAGAATCAACCTTACTTTGCCGGCTTCAGGGTCCTGGCCAGCAACGGGATCGACCTGCCGGTGCTCAACGTCTTTCGGATGTTCGGCAAGCTGGCAGGCCGGTCGCTGCCAGTGACCAGCACGGCCGACGCCGGCGTGGAATCGATCCTCGCGAAAGGGGTGCGCGACGCAGCCGACGTTTCGGCGCTGGCCAGCCTCGACGGGACTCGTCTGTGCGTTCTGGCCTGGCATTACCACGACGACGACCTCCCTGGACGGAGCGCCGCCGTCGAGCTGTCGCTGGCCGGGCTACCCGTCGCGGCTCGCGCTGCCAATGTGCGGCACTACCGGATCGATCGCGATCACAGCAATTCCTTCGAGGCATGGAAGCGGATGGGATCACCCGCCACACCAACCCCCGAGCAATACGGGGAGCTCGAAGCCGCCGGCCGGCTCGCCGAAGTCCGCGACCTGCCGACGCTTGCTTTCGAGGAGAACGCCGGCCGCCTCTCGTTCGTCCTTCCGCGCCAGGCCGTCTCGCTCCTTGTCCTGGAATGGTAGCGGTCGCTCGCAGATAATCAGGCTCACACGGCCGCGGGCGGAATTGGCCACTTTCGGGCAACTGACAGAATCGATCCCTGGCGCGAAAGAATCGGTGAGTACCGTGAAGCCACTTGGCCTCCGAAATTGCATCGCCAGCGCGATCTTCTTGTGTTCGGCATGGCTCGGTTCTGCGGCAGCCGCAGACCGACCGAACGTGCTGCTGATCTGCGTGGACGACCTCAAACCGGTGCTCGGCTGCTACGGCGATCGGTGGGCGAAAACTCCGAACATCGACCGGCTGGCGGCGCGCGGGATGCGATTTGATCTGGCATATTGCAATCAGTCGGTCTGTGCCCCGTCGCGCAATAACCTGCTGCTCGGAACACGGTCGACCTCGCTCGGGATCTACGACCTCAGCCAGAACTTCAGAACCGCCGCTCCCGATGCAGTCACACTGACGCAGCATTTTATGAAGCACGGCTGGCGCGCCGAAGCAGTCGGAAAGATTCTGCATACGGGCCACGGCAATCGCGATGACGCGGCTTCCTGGAGCGTGCCGACGAAAATCGAAAGGGTGGTCGAGTATCTCGATCCCAGGAACTCCGCCGACGGACAGCTCACTCGCGAAGAAGCGTTCTTCACGAATCAGAAACTGGGCGCCATCCCGTCGCTGCCGCGCGGCGCGGCGTGGGAACGGCTCGACGTCGCTGATAACGCCTACGCCGATGGCCGAATCGCCGACGAAGCCATTCGACGCCTGCAGGCAGCCCGCGAACGCGAAGAGACGCCATTCTTTCTGGCGCTCGGCTTCGTTAAGCCGCATCTGCCGCTGACCGCGCCGCAGAAGTACTGGGAACTCTACGACCCGAACGCATTCAGCCTGGCTGCCAATCAGCGCGATCCTGAAGGCGCGCCGGACTACGCCGGCAAACGGGGAGGCGAGATCGTCAATTACGACCCGTTGACGATCAAGAAGCTGCAGGACGAGCAAACTCAGAGAACTTTAATTCATGGCTATTACGCGTGCGTCAGCTTCGTTGATGCACAGATCGGACGGGTACTCGATGAACTCGACCGTCTGAAGCTGGCCGACAAGACCGTCATCGTACTCTGGGGCGATCATGGCTGGCATCTGGGCGATCACGGATATTGGACCAAACATACGAACTATGAAGAGGCCAATCGCATCCCGTTGGTGATCGTCGCGCCGGGTGTGGCGAAACCGGGAAGCGTGTCGCGCCAACTGACCGAGACCGTCGATCTTTTTCCCACGCTGGCTGAACTCGCGGGGCTACCCGCTCCGAGGGGGCCGCAACCGATCGACGGACAGAGCCTGGTCCCCGTCTTGCGTGACGCCTCGGTCACGATCCGCGATCATGCCTACCATTGCTACCCGCGCGGCGAACGCATGGGTCGTGCGATCCGCACTGAGCGCTACCGTCTCGTCGAATGGAAGACGCCCGGCGCTGCGGCCGGTACGGCAGAACTGGAACTCTACGACTACGAGGCCGACCCCGGCGAATCGCAGAATCTGGCGAAATCGCAGCCTGGCGTCGTCAGCGAACTTCGCCGCATCCTGGCCCGTCATCCCGAAGCCGTTCTGCGCCCCGGGAAGTGAGAGACTGACCCCTGACGTCACCCGGAGGCCCTGCTATGATAAATGGCTGATGGCATAGACGACCGGAGGGACGCTCGCAGCGCTCACGACGGTGACGTGATCGATCCCACTTCACGCCTGGATACGCTTTGTGATACTGCTGTTGTCAATTGCCCTCCTGACTGCCCCACCCGCGGATGAGGTGGCCGATGACACTCTTTTCGAGTCCAAAATCCGGCCCGTCCTGGTCAGCAAATGCTACAGTTGCCATTCAGCGAAGCTGCCCGCTCCCAAGGGGGAACTGCTGCTCGATACCAGAATCGGGTTACTGAAGGGGGGCGCCACGGGCACCGCCATCGTTCCCGGCAAGCCTGCCGAAAGTCGGCTGCTCCAGGCCCTGCGCTATGCCGACACCGACCTGCAGATGCCCCCCTCGGGCAAGCTACCAGATGCGGTCATTGCCGACTTCGAAGCCTGGATCGCCGCCGGCGCCCCGGACCCCCGGAAGGCGCCCGAAGCATCAACGACTGGAACTGTGGCACCGCTGCAGGGGATGTCGGTTGAGGAGGGAAGAAAGTGGTGGGCGTTTCAGCCCCTCAAGACAGAAGCTCCCCCGCAATCCGGCGATTCCCAGTGGGCGAAGAATCCGATCGATTCGTTCATTCGCGACAGACTGGAACAGCAGGGGCTGCAGCCTTCTGAAGCGGCCAATCGGCGCACACTGGTCCGACGACTTTACGTCGACCTCGTCGGCTACAAGCCGACCTACGAGGAGATCGAGGCCTTCGTCAGTGATCTTGCGCCCGATGCCTACGACAAGCTGATCGAACACCTGCTGGCCTCACCGCATTACGGCGAGCGCTGGGGTCGCCACTGGATGGACGTGGCGCGCTTCGGCGAAGACAACCCGACCGGTGAGGCGACGAACCCGGCGTATCGGTTCGCCTGGCGCTACCGCGACTGGATCATCGAGGCTGTCAACCAGGACGTCCCTTACGACACGTTCGTCAAGCTGCAACTCGCAGCCGACCTGATGCCCGGCCGGCCCCGCGAGGACCTCCGCGCTTTGGGATACCTCGGGACCGCCCCCGTGCACCATAAGGACCTGCGGCTTTCCGAGCAGGTAGTCGGCGGGTTTCTCACCGATGACTGGGATGAACGGATCGACGCCGTTTCGCGCGGACTGCTGGGTTTGACAGTGGCCTGCGCGCGGTGTCACGACCACAAATTCGATCCCATTCCGACGAAGGACTATTATGGCCTGATGGGGGTCTTCGCTTCGACGATGCGAGTGGAGCGGCCCCTCTTCGATGTCGAGCCCGAGGTCGAACAGCGCTACGCCTGGCTCCAGAATCGCCTGTTTGACCTCGCCTATTCGGTCAACCTGCTCACCAACGAAGCGTCAACCGTCGTCGACTCGGCCTCGCGAGTTGCCCGGTGGAAATCCGAGATCGCAACGCTCAAGCAGGAAGCGCTCCAGTTTCAGGAGCGGTATCCGAAGTTGCTTGCCAGCCTCGAGAGATATTGGAACCCGAATCCGTCACGCCCGCAGGCGCCGCCTCCGCCGCCAGATGCCAATGCTGTGGCCGCGGCAGCCGGAACGGGCCCGAGACGGCGCAATCGAGGCATGGTCTTCAGCGACCCATTCGCCAACGCGGTCTTCGAAGCAGCCCAATATCTGGATGGCAGTGATCCGCAATTCACTTTCATCCACTACAAAGCGGGAGAAGCGCGTGATGTGCCGCTGCTCAAAACCGGAAACGTCGCCGCACCAGGGGAGATCATTTCTCGGCATTTCCCGACCGTTCTGGCCCGGAGCGATCCTGAGTTCCGCAGCGGATCGGGCCGGCTCGAACTGGCCGAAAAGATTTTCAGCGACTCGGCACCTCTGGCCGCGCGGGTCATCGTGAATCGGGTCTGGGCCTGGCACCTGGGGAAGCCGCTCGTCGGCACCCCCAGCGATTTTGGGGTCCAGGGAGAAAAGCCGACGCATCCGGAATTGCTCGACTATCTGGCTGCCCGGTTTGTCCAGAACGGCTGGTCTCTGAAGTGGCTGCACCGAGAGATCGTGACTTCGGCCACGTACCGCCAGGCGAGCAACCCGCGCCCGGCCGGCTTGGCGCGCGACGCGACGAATTCACTTCTGTGGCGCATGAACCCGCGACGGCTCGATATCGAGGCCTATCGAGATACGCTATTGCGCGCGTCGGGACGGTTGGACGAAACGGCCTATGGCCCTTCGGATGAGCTGCAATCGCCGCGGAACTTGCGTCGCACGGTTTACGGTCGGGTCAGCCGCGGTCGGACCAACGGGCTTTTGAAGAACTATGATTTCCCGGATCCGATGCAGACGGCCGGCGGACGCGAACTGACGATCACCCCTTTGCAGCAGTTATTTGTCATGAATTCGACATTCATGCACGATGCGGCGGTCGAATTGGCGGCAGCCGTGGCGCCGGAACCGGACAACAGCACTCGACTCCAGACGCTGTTTCGCAGAATCCTGGGGCGCAACCCCAGCGCCACAGAACTTGACCTGGCGCTTGGCTATCTGGATGGTGGATCGATCGAGCAATACGCCCAGGTGCTGCTCTCCAGCAACGAGGTCATCTTCTGGCCATGATCCATTCCCTCTCACGACGACGCGCACTGCAGACGCTATTTGGGGGCGTTGGGTCTCTGGGTCTCGCCGGAATCCTGGCGCGCGACGCAGCCCTGGCGGGGACCGGCGGACACTACGCGATCCCGCGGACCCCCGGCAAAGCGAAGCACGTGATCAGCCTCCTGCTCTCGGGAGGACCGTCGCAGGTCGACCTGTTCGATCCGAAGCCCGCGCTCGTCGACTACCAGGGGCAGCGGCCGGGGTCGGTCGATCTGCGGACCGAACGGCAGACCGGGGGGCTGTTGCCAACCCCGTTTGAATTCAAGCCACGCGGCGAAAGCGGAATCGCGGTCAGCGACATCATTCCGCAACTGGCCTCCGTCATCGACGACATTTGCGTGATCCGCTCGATGTACTCGTTCAATCCTACGCACACTCCCGCCTTGAGTTTGTGGCACACCGGGACCGTGCTTCTCAACCGGCCCTCCATCGGGTCGTGGGTTTCCTACGGACTTGGGAGCGAGAACGACAACCTGCCGACATTTGTTGCGCTCGGGGGAGCTGGCGGATCGGCAGCGCGGGCTGGATTCCTCCCCGCCGAGCACCAGGGGACGGCGTTCAATAATTCGGAAGCAGATCCGGTGAACATGATTCCCGATCTGCAGAACAAGTGGACCGATCGGGAGGGGCAGCGCCGTCAACTCGATGTGCTGCAGGCGTTGAATCGGGAGTACGGCAGTTCCTTCGGATCGGACGACTTTCTCGAAGGACGCATCCAGGCGATGGAATCGGCGTATCGCATGCAGTTTGCCGCCATCGACGCCTTTGACGTCCGCAACGAGCCGGCCGCGATCCGGGAAGAATACGGAACGGGGACGTTTGCTAACGGCTGTCTGCTCGCCCGCCGCCTCGTCGAGCGGGGAGTCCGCTATGTCCACGTTGGTTCCGGTGGCTGGGACGATCACAAGGACCTCGAGAAGAACTACCGCAAGAACTGTCCGCCAATGGACCAGGCGGCCGCCGCGCTGATCCGCGACCTGAAACGCCGCGGCCTGCTCGACGAAACGATCGTTGTCTGGGGGGGCGAATTCGGGCGGACTCCGGTCTCCGAAAGCGGCACCGGGCGGGACCATAATCCGTACGGCTACACGATGTGGGTCGCCGGCGGCGGGTTCCGCGGCGGACTCGCTTACGGGGCCACCGACGAATTCGGATTCAAGGCGATCGAGAACCGCGTCTCGATCCACGATCTGCATGCGACCATGCTGTTCGCCCTGGGGATGGACCATACCAAACTGACCTACCGGTATGCAGGACGGGACTTCCGGCTGACCGACGTGTCGGGGGAAGTGGTCAAGGGAATCCTCGCCTGACGTGCGCTCAACTCAAGTCACGGTATTCGCGACGGGAAAAAACCGACAACCCCAGAACCAGAAGCAGGCTGATCGCCGCCGTCAGGACGATCGTCGCCGTTTGGCCGGAGACGGGCAGAAACATCTCGCGGGCGACGCGTCCCATCGGGCCAAGCTGCAATTCCGACCCGGCGTCGTAAATCATGCAGCGCACATAGTACGCCACTGAAACCCGCTTGATGATTCCCGGCATGTTGCCGAACAGCACTTCCAGGAAGAACCAATACGCCAGGGAAATCACGGTCCCGTGGCGGAAGATCGCTCCCAGCAGCAGAAACAGACCGGCATAGCCCACGGCGCCCAGCAGGCTGGCAGCTAGAAATGTCTGCAATACGTACCGGCCGTGTTCACCCGCCAGAAGGCAGAGCAGGACCAGCGTCACTCCGGCCCAGCCCGCCACCAGAGTATTCGCGGCCAGATATTTCACGAAGTAAATCCATGGCCGGGGAATCGGTGTGATCAGGAGATAAATCAGCGTCCGGTCCTCGCGCTCGCCACCCACGGCCGACGCTCCGTAGCAGATCGCCAGCACGGGCATCAGGAAGGCAATGTAGATCGGAACGATGACCTGCTCGGCAAATTTTTTCGGCGTCGGCTCCCGTTGGCGGACCCAGGCCAGGACGATCAGGCAGCACAGCACTGTGAGGGCGATGCCGACCAATGTCTGTCGCGAGAAGAACTGCCGGCGCAGGGTCAGGGCGAAGAGCTGGCGGCAGGCAGCAAAGGTCGAGCCGGTCACTTCAGGCGCGCCGTCACGGGGGGGTGCGTCTTGACGGGCGGCGGAGAGGGCAGGAGTCGAAGCAGGCAGGATGACAGCGTTCCAGTCGATCTTGAGAATTCAGACTCTGAGCGCCGATGACGACATGACGTAATCGAAGATCGCCTCGGCAGAAATATCGGTGGCTTCCAGCGACGTGACCTCGAAACCCCGGTCGACAACCAGCGCGGCAAATTGACGAAAGAAGTCGTCGGGGCGCCGCACTTGCAGCCTGAGTTCGTCTTCGGCCGGCAGTTCGATCCCCCGTACCTGGCTCCAGGTGATCAGGTGCTCGGCCAGCTCGCGGGCCCGGCCCGACCGGATCCGCACCCGCTGCGGATGTTCGGCAAGCATCTGCCGGATTTCCGTCAAGGTCCCCATGGCCAGCAGTCGGCCCCGACCCATAAAGATCACCTGCTCGGCCAGCGTATCCATTTCTTCGAGGATATGACTCGATACGAGAACCGCCTTACCCCGTTCGCGAAAGCGGCGAAAGAAGTCCATCAGTTCGCGGCGGCCGACCGGGTCGATGCCGTTGAGCGGTTCGTCGACGATCAAGAGGTCGGGGTTGTGGACCAGCGATTGGGCCAGCTTGATCCGCTGCCGCATTCCCTTGGAACAGCCGCGGAGCGTCCGATCGGCACGGTCGGACATTCCCACGTCAGTCAGTGCCGCTTCAGTTCGGTCGCGGGCCGTGCGGCGATCCATTCCGTGCAGCCGGGCCATCGTCAGGACGAACTGACGCCCCGACATTTCTTCGTATAAGGCGTCGACGTCCGGGCAATAGCCGATGTGCCGTTTGGCTGCAGCCGACCAGGCCGGCCGACCCCGGACCAGCACGTCGCCCAGGTTGGGATGCAGCTGTCCCGTGAGCAGCTTAATGAGAGTCGTCTTGCCCGCGCCATTCGGTCCCAACAGCCCCGTGATGCCGGGAGCGAGTTCAAAGCTGACGCCGTTCACACCGATCACTGCCCCGTACCATTTGGTCACATTCCGGAACTCAGCCACCGGGGCGACCTGGCGGTGGCCGTCACGACTCGCAGGGTCAGCGCTCACTTGACCACCTCCACCGCGCGGACACGGCAGAGAATGAGCACCAGACACAGGACGCACAAAGCCCCCAGAGTGGCCGCACATTGCTCCGCATTGGGAGTCTTGCTGCTATCCAGCGATCCAAAGCACCAGCGCCCCAGACGCCGCATATCTTCCCAGACACTCAGCAAGAGCCAGATGCGATTGTCGTTGATCGCCCGGAGTGCTTCGGCCAGCGCTCCCAGCAGCACGAACATCCCCAGCCACGACATGACCAGTGGGACCGTCCGGGGAACCCAGGCCGCGATGGCGAACAAGAGCAGGCTTTGCACGAGGGCAAGAACCGCACCGTAGCCGAGGATGCCCCCCAGTATCCGGGGATGATCGAGAAAATAATCGAGCGAGCTGGTCAGGCAGCCAAACTCGCAATACAGAAACAGCGTCGGTAACGTGGTGATGATCGTAACGACCGCCGCGATGGTGAGCAGCTTGCCCACCACATAATGCCGCCGCTCGATGCGGCGTGAAAGATAATAGACAAGGCCTCCCTGACGATAATCGCCGCCGATCAGAATCGAGCCGGCGAAAGCGAGCAGGAGCGCGGTGATCGACGCCTGAGCGAACATGAAGTCGGCATAGGCCCGACCGGTGCCGGTGACCTGATAGTTGTCGAGAAAGCCCCCCAGCATGCCGTTCTGCACATCGATCGTCGCCTTGAGATAGATGAACGCGAAATTGAACAGGAAGTTGAGCAGGCCGAGTCCGACCAGGACCCAGAACACCCACCGTCTCAGCAGCATGCTCAGGCCCGTTCGCACGATGGCCCACGTGCCCCACCAGGGAGATCGCCGGGTACCGGCCCATTCGTGATATCCAGCCGCTTCGATGGCCATGCCGATCGCTCACGCATTCCCGATGACGCGGTGATATAACGCTTCCAGATCCTCTTCCTGCGGCGCCACCTCCCGCAACGCCAGGTTGCAACCGCAAGACAATTCGAAAAATCGGCGCACGTTCCAGTCTCCGGGGGTCTCGACGAAGGCCGAATCCGCATGTCCATTGGCCTCTACGCTCACACCAGCCGTTCGCAGCTGATTCAGGAACAGGACGCCGTCGCCGCGCCAATGGAGCCGGTATCGACCTCGATATTGCACCCGTAAATCACCGATCCGCCCCACGCCCCGCACGACACCGCGGTGAATGATCAGCACCTGCTCGCAGACGCGATCGACGTCTCCCAGCAAATGCGTCGACAGGATGAGCGACTTGCCGTGCCGGCCCGCCAGGCTCTGGAGCAGGCCCAGCATCGCCTCGCGTCCATCGGGATCGAGGCCCGCCGTGGGCTCATCGAGCAACAGCACTTCTGGATCGTGGACCAGTGCGGCGGCCAGCTTGAGACGTTGCTTCATGCCGACGGAGTATTCTTCGCAGCGCCGGTAGCGGGCTTCTTCCAGGCCCAGATACGACAATACTTCGTGGGCACGTCGCAGCGCCTGTTTGCGCGGCATCCCGGACAATTCGCCAGCCAGCGCGACCAGATCCACCCCCCGCAGTCCCGGGACAAGGGCTTCGGTTTCGGGCATGAATCCGATGCGTCCCCGTAAAGCCATGCCTTGTGACCGGATGTCCATCCCCAGCACGGAACTCCGTCCGCTGGTCGGGCGAACGAGTCCCAGCAGGATCTTGAGGAGCGTCGATTTTCCCGCTCCGTTCTGGCCGATCAGTCCAATCGTTCCCGGCTCGAGACGGAGCGTCACATCGTTCAAAGCACGGTGCGTGCCGTAGAAATGACTGACGTGATCCAGGTCCAGCAACAACATCGAGCCGATTATGACATGCCTATGTCGCGAGCAACATCCAAAGCGGGGTATCTCTCCATGAAATACCCCAGACAGTCCTGGCGGATGATCGATTCCTGGCAGGTGAGCATCGCGGGGATGGTCGCCTTCCGCAGAGCAACTGAATCGCCCTCGGTTTCGACGAACTCGGCCGTCACGTCGCGTCCCTCCTGATCGACGATCTCGACGCCGGCGGGCGCCCCGATTCGTCTGCGGCCAAGGATGCAGCCGGCTTCCAGCTCCTGAAAATTAAGCTCCTCGAGATCGTCGCGAAACTGGAGATCGGTATCAGAGGAGGAAAAACTGAATTTGATGTGGGGCGACACTTTGATGGTGGCCACGGTGTGGAACAGGTGCATATCGCCGGGGGGCGGCGGCCCTGCCGGAAGTTCTGCGAGGTGCAGGCACGTCCGGAGAAAGTCGGCGGCGTGCGATACGCCGCTGGCATCTCCGACCTTGCCGCATTCGCACGTGACGGCCGGGCAGAAAGGAGTAAACGCCATCGACTGCACGCCGCGTGGACGTTGGAAATGGACGATCGTGCGACTGAACAATGCTGCCAGACGCAGGTGCGGCGCAGCGAGGCTGTTCAGGCAGGCGTAATGCGGATTGCGCCCCGTGTTGTTGTGCAGATCGACGCTGGCAAACGGTCGACGCTGCCGCAGATCCTCAACGATACCGCGCACGAGGCCGTGTTCCGGCGTCTCCTGGACTTCGGAGCCGGGCCAGATCCGATTGAAATCGGGCTGCCGATCCAGCCGCCGCACGCCCCGCTGCGCCGCCAGCACGTTCCCGATAAAGATCGACAGCGCCCGCGGCAATTCGTGCGCGGCGTGAGCTTCCAGGAGCTGCTGAACAGCTCGAAGCCCCACCTCTTCGTTGCCATGCAGCAGGACTGAGACGAACAGCGGCTCAGAACGACGTCCCGGAAGATGGATCAGCGTCGGTCCACCCAGCAGATCCGCCAGATCGGCTGCCCGGGCAGTCATCAGTCCGTCGGGAACGCCGCTTAGAGTCCTGAGCGAAGACATGGTCATTCCGAGTCGTGTGTCCAGGGGCCGGGGAAATCAGACATCCCACTGGTGGACCGGCTGCCCGGTCAGTTGACGCCGGCGATACTCACGGGTCAGCAGAGCCAGATCACGGCCATGGCGTTCAATGAACCGTCGCTGCCAGGCGGCGCCGGTCATTCCGGTCGCAACGCGCGCCTCGATAATCGACAGCGCGACGTCGATGATGTCGGAATCGACCTCCAGCTGCTCCAGTCCGTCGCGCGCCAAGGGAAGCAGTTCCGATAGCAGCAACTCGCGGAGCGGCCATTCCCGACCATCGCACCACGAGACGGTCGTGTCGAGTCCGTGGCGTGCAGCCTCGTAGAAATTACGCTGGGCTGCGGCGAACGGCAGGTTGGTTTCGGGAGGGGACGCGACGGTCGCCAGCGATTCGGCCAGCCCATAGTACAGCACCATATTCGCCGCCATGTCGGCCGTTGTGGGACCTGCCGCCATGACACGCTGTTCGACTCGCAGATGTGGACGGCCGTCGAGATCGAAACCGATCAGCGGGCGGTTCCAGCGCCAGATCGTGCCATTGTGCAGGCGCAGATGCACCAGGCGGTCGGAGCGACCGTCCAGGGCCAGTGGCAGCATGACCGGATAATGATCGTGGTTTTCGACAAAACATTCTTCCAGGCTCTCGTCGGCGTATCCCGATCCGAACGTGACTCGGGAGAATCGACCGCCACCGACGTCAACCGCCTGCTCAAACAGGGGAATTCGGGACTCCTCCCACAATACTTTCCCAAACAACAGCGGCGAATTCGCCGCCACCGCCACCAGCGGAGCCGAAAGGATCATGGCCGTGTTATAGAACCGCACGGCTTCGTCCTGGGAGACCTGCAAATGCAGTTGCAGCGACGTCGTTCCCGACTCGAGCATCACGTCGGCATGTTCAGTTTTCAGGCGTTCGCGTCCCTCAATATCGAGCCTGATCGGTCGTCCCTGCCGCAGGCGCAGCACCTGTTCATTCAGAGCCTGATAGCGTCGCAGTGACGACATGTTGGGGAGCGACAACAAAGCGTCAGTGATCGTCGGCAGGATTCCGATCGACACCACGCCCGCACCGAGCCTGGCGGCCAAGCGGTCGCAGGAGGCCCAGGTCATACCCAGCTCCAGTTCCAGCGCCTTCAGCCCGCGGCCGGCCAGGGGCTGGGGAGCCACATTGAACTCGATATTGAATCGCGAAAGTTCGGGAACGACGTCGGGAGAATCGACCAGCGCCAGGACCTGATCGTTGATCGGCAACGGTTCGCCGCCCGGTCCGACCAGCCAGGTCTCCAGTTCCAATCCGGCAATTGAACGCTGCGCCGAAAATGTTCGGTCTTGAAACCACTCCCGCAGCAGTGCCGTTTCCTCGCGCAGCAGTTGCGCGAATCGATGAAAATCGTGATGCCGAAAGTGGACTGCTGAGATTTCCTGTCCCATGATTTCTTCAGTTGAAGGCGCAACATGGCCAGACACTCGCTCTGATTCGACCGCATCGAGGGAAACGAAACAGCCCCTCGATGCGGTCTTCGCAACGAAAGGCTATCACAACCTCGCCAGTTCTGCCCCGTCAGGGGCAGCAGAATCAGGTCGCAGCGTTTTTTCCAGCGCCGCCCCGCTCAGGCCGCGCGACGGCGGTTCGACTGGGTTGTCGATCTCGAGGGAACCACAATCGGGTCCCTGTTTTCCACCGGCAGGCGGTCTGATTCCCAGCGCTTCTTGAGCGCCAGGAAGGGGCGCTCGATGAGGTAATACGAGGCCGACGCGAAAGCCACGCTCAACAACAGTCGGCCGACTTCGTTGGGGACCTGCGCCAGCAGGAAACCAAGCAGCGGCAAATCGGGAAATGCGGAGCGCAGGAACGTGATCTCCAGATTTGGCCAGACTTTGAAGGCGACGACATGCCACAGGTACAGGCTGTACGACAGTCTGCCGAGCCAGACTAGGAGCCAATGGCTGAGAAATCGTGTGACGCGCGACGTCGGATGCACGAGCAGTGTCAAAATTAATGCGGCCGTGAGCAGCGTAAACAAGGGCAGATTCAAGTCCCAGAACAGCAACTGGGCTCTCAGCGACTGTCGCTCAGACGGGTGTCCCAACGCTGCCGCCGAAGCGACCATCGCAATCACGAGCACGACTGGCGTCCATGTTCCTGACAGAGCCCGACTGATTTTCACCCGCACGTCTGGCCGAGCCCAGATTATCGCGGCCACGCAGCCGAGCAGGATGGCATCGAGTCGCGTGTCAAAACCGGCGCACAAGCGGAGCCAGGAGGCTCCATCCACAAACAGGATGGTCCGCCAGATCCAGACGGCAGCGATCAGGCCGAGCGACAGCGGCAGCACCCTTCGTCCCGCAAGCAGCAGGGCGACCGGCCAGAGCAGGTAGAACTGTTCCTCGACTGCCAGTGACCACAAGTGCCCGATCCGCAGTTCGAGCACGTTCCATCCGAGAGCCAGATCGAAATTGGTCAGGTAGATCGAACTGATCCCGATCGATTTCCAGTTGCTGTAGGCGGTCAATCCCAGGACCAGGAGGAAGGCGTAATACGCGGGCCAGATACGCAGGCAGCGTCGCGTGTAAAAGCGGCTCAGGCTGAACGAACCGCAGTCGGTTTGCTCCTGCTGGAGGATCGACGTAATCAGAAAGCCGCTGATGACAAAGAAGATGTCGACGCCGGCCCATCCGGCGAAAGCTCGGGCAATTCGGATTGAGACCGGCCCCATCCCATGAAAGGCGAGGACCAGAAGAATCGAGATCGCGCGCAACCCATCCAGAAATGGCAGATAGCGAAACCGTTCGTGACTTTCACAGTTCGCGATGGAGTCGCTGTCCGGCGTTGCCAGCCGGAGAGGTCTGGCTGGCGGAATTGCGATCGTATGACTCATCGATCGGCCGCTTTCGTGGTACGGCTCCTGAACGGCTTGCGTGCCGACGTCTGGACGACTGGCGACTGCTCATGCCCCAGCCGAAAGGGCTTGTGCTGCTGGTAGAGTTTGAGCGTTGCCGTGAGCTCTGATTGCAGTCCTTTGTCGGTGGTCAGCTTGATCGCTTTAGTTTCCCATTCCACGGCCTTGTCGAAATCTCCCAGTTCGGCATAGCCGGCAGCCAGAACGCTGACAGGTTCCGCCTGCTTCCATTGCGTCCGGTCACAGGCGAAGACGGCATCCGCGACCGCCTGCTTTCCGTCGCGCAATCCGGCGTTTGGCGCAGCGGCGCGGATGAACGCTCGCCGCCACCGGGCCGTGACGTCGTTGGGATCGATCCGCAGGAGTTCCGTGACATCGGCCAAAGCCTGGGCGTAGTCGTGTTTGCACATCCGTGCCGTGCTGCGGCTGTGGAGTGCATGCGGATCGCCGCGCTTGAGCTTCAGCGCGGCGTTGTAGTCGGCAATGGCCCCGTCGAAGTCTTTCATTTCCATCCGGACGTCGCCACGGATCGTGAGGATCTGTGGGTCGGCTGCCAGTTCCAGCGCGGCCGACAAATCAGAATCGGCCTGTCGGAATTCCTGCTTCTGGAGCCGCGCCTGGCCTCGCGCCAGGAGCGCATGCCGATCGGTCGGATCGAGCCGGACCGCTTCGTTCAGATCGGCGAGCCCCTCTTTCCGATTTCCGGCCGCCAGGAGCGTGGCCGCGCGGGTCACAAACGCAGTTGAACTGCGCGGATCAATCTCTGTGGCCTGATCTGCATCGGCGAGGGCCCGCTCGAGATCATGCAGTTCCAGCCAGACACCGGCTCGAGCGCGATAGGCAGGAGCGTGATCGGGACTGATCCCCAGACATTGACTCAAGTCGGCCGCTCCCTGGCCTAACCGACCCGACTCGGCCAGGATCACCCCGCGTAAGAACAAGGCGCCCACCAGTTGTGGATCGATCTCGAGCGCCTGGTTGAGCGCGGTGAGCGCCTCCTCAGTCAGATGTTTGTCGGCCAGTGCATGGGCCCGGCCGATCAGCGCGCCGGTATGTTGGGGATCGATTCGCAGGGCCTTTCCAAAGTCGGCAGCGGCCTGGTCCGCCTGTCGATCGGCCAGTTTGGCATTGCCGCGAGCGACGAGCGCCCCTGCATCTTCGGTGTTCTCGGCGAGGACCTCGGAGAAGAATGCGATGGCCTCCTGCGGGGTCGCCAGATTGCGGCCGGCAACCCAGCCGGTTGTTTCGGCCGAGACCCAAAGCCAGTCGTCGTCAAGATCCTCGACCCGCAGGAAATCGCCGGCATGCAGAGTTTGCAGAACGTCTTTGCCGCGCTTGATCGGTGTGTCGCGCAGGACGACCATGGGATCGCCGATCTCCTGCGCCTGGACGGGGCGAGAGAAAGCCAGACTGCAACCCAGCACGAAAACGGTGGCCCCAGCGATTCGGAGCATGGCGGAATCCTCAGGGAAACTTTGCGACTGCCACCCCTGTCGGCCTGGCGTTCTACCAAAAATCGGCTTTGCATGAGAATGGGAAACACGATCCCAAAATCCTGCGGGCAATAAAAATGCATCGAGGCGTTTGTAATTTGTACATCATTTCGCCTGCAGACCACCGCGAGCCCATTCCAGCACGGTGGTCTCTGTTCCGGACAAAGCGCCGGGCCGATTGAGAATTCGTCGGTCGGTGCCAGTTCTCCGCGGAAAAACCGGCACAGTCGGGATAAGCCTGCCTCCCGCTTCGCCCCTTGCGACTTCGATCCGCCCCAGCGGTCGACGCGCTCTGGCAATTCTCACCACACGCCCGTTTGACAGCCTTTGGCCGTGACCTAGGTTTGAATGCACACCGCGCGGCAATCGTGCCTGGCGTCGTGTGACGATTTTCCCCGATGCGGCGGCAGTTGGCCGCAGAAGAGGACTTGATGACACTGGCCACGACGAAAGCTCAGACCGGCATCAATGAAGGGGACTTTGACAGTCTCGTCGCCACGTCCGTCCTCCGCCCTTCCATCCGTCCCGGCCTCCCGGCAGCCGAATGCGAGAGCATTCCCGCGAAGGCCCGCAGCCGCATCAGGCAGGCTGTCAACCAGATTCGGGACCGGGATTGCCTGCCCGGTGAGCAATTTCGACAGCCACGCGCAGCGTTTGTCCATCCAGCGGTTGTTTCGTTCGCTCACGCGGGGGCGGAACTCAGCCCGGCGGAGAGGCCAGGGGAGTCGACGGAGTCACTGGGCCAATTGCAGGTCGTCACAATCAATCTGTCGCCGATCGGCGCCGGTGTCGTGGTCTCGGCGCGTCATGAGCCGCTCCCGCGGCAGGTCACATTGGTCGTCGACGGCACGCGCTTTGACTGCGACGTTCGCTGGTCAAAGGTGCTGGGGACTCACGTCACCCGATATGGCCTCTTGTTTCGCGACGCGTCACCGGTGGCGTCAGGCAACGCCTGATTCGGTCGAACGCGTTTCAACGCGACCTGCACCAATGGGCCATTGACGGTGCTGGCCCCCAGTGTGTCTGGACTCTCCGGGTTGCCGTTACGCCGCCAGTTTCCCATCCGACGGGAACACTGATCGCCAGGAACGGACGCGGCATCGTCGCAAGCTGTCGGTCTCCTCATCGCGCGACAGACGCCGGTGATCTTCAAAAACAGTATGCCGCGTCGCATCATGCACTTGCGCCGCGCGCCGGCCACCGCACCGTCATCCTGTCAGCGTTTTAATCATTTCTCATCTTCTCGCAGAATCCGGAATCCGATAAGTCTACTACCCGCGTCACAGACGCAACGGAGGGTCCCCCACGAGCAATCTCGGCGCGGGGCCTGCCGTTTTCGGGCTGCCGCACTCTCAATCCCCACACTGACCAATCACCTTCGACATCGACACGTGCGCTCGCGCCCCGTGTGTTTCGCCGTGCACCCAGACGCAGATACTGAAAGGCCCAGTCACCATGAACAGCAACGATTGCCGACATTCGATTTTCTCCCGGTACGAAGTGACCGACGTTCTGGCCATTGCCGCCCTCTGTTTCACGATTATCCTCTGGGCCAGCCAGAGCGCTGGTAGAAACCCCGAACGCCCTGAGCTCCCGCAGTTTTCTTTCTCGTCGTCGGCTGCACGCTAGCCGGATCGTCACACAACTTGTTCGACATCAGTTCCCGGATTTTGAAGGCTCGTGGAGACCTGACGTAATGGCTAATCAGAGGAATGTTGTACATCCCGGCCGGAAGGCGAAGTCAGAGAGACGACCCGAGTGTCGCCTGTTGCATCCGGACTCGATAGAGACCGACACGGCCCGGAGCATTTCCGGGCCGGTCCTGCGGCATGCCATTCAGCTCGCGCAGGAAGTCGGTGCGCGAGCCCTCCTCGCACTGGTGGATGCCCTCGAGGGAGATCAGAGCCTGGTCGAACTCGCGCGAAACGCCGACGTTCGCCTGATCTTAATTCGGCGCGCGTCGACCCGGGCCGCCCGGCCCGCAGTCACTGGCTGCGATACGATCGACGTCCCCGACGTCCACATGACCCGCACGGGGCAGGTCAAAACGGCATTGCTCGTCTGCCTGGCCAAAGGGCTGGTCCAACGGGCCGATTGTGTCGTGTGTCTGACCGGTATCGACGGATCAGGAGTGATCGATACCTGCCTGGTCCTCGATCTGGCCACCGAGCCTGAGCTGTTCTCAGCGGTGGACGGAGTCTCGATCGGCGGAGACGTGACCCCCGAAGTCTTCGAGCGGACTCTGACTCTGGCGACGCAACTCGCCCGTGAGGGTCGGGAAGGACGCCCGGTAGGTGCCATCTTTGTGATCGGTGACAGCGAGCGCGTGCTGGAGCAATCCCGGTCACTCGTGCTGAACCCGTTTCACGGATATCCCGAGTCGGAACGGAACATCCTGGATCCCAAAGTCGAAGATACGATCAAGGAATTCTCGGCCATCGACGGGGCCTTCGTCGTGCGCGGAAACGGAGTCGTCCTGGCCTCTGGGGTTCAACTGGTTCCCCGGGCCGACGCCCCGCAACTCCCGAATGGCCTGGGAACCCGGCACGCCGCCGCCGGCGCGATCACCGCGTCGACCGATGCGGTGGCCATCGTGATCTCGCAATCGACGGGAACGATCTCGGTTTTCAAATCCGGGCAATTGATTACCGATCTCCATCGTCCCGCCACGAGCCACCGGCTGGCCAGTTGAATATCTTCCAAACGTGGCGCCGTGTCCCGGATCCTGGCGACGCGCCAGCCGTCGTCGACTGCAACATTGCGGCGTCCTGCCCGGCTGTTCGTTCCTGGAGCGGGCCGCACTTCCAGCACGACAATTAACCGATCAGTTCGGGGATCGGCTTGCCGTGGTCGACGATGGGGGTCGGACGCCCGTTAAAGTCCTTGATCAGGGTCGTCGACGAGTCGATGCCCAGGTGATGATAAATCGTCGCCAGGAAGTCGCCGGGTCCGCAGATGCGTTCAATCGAGTCCTCACCGCGCTTGTCGGTCGCCCCGATGAACCGTCCGGTCTCGATTCCGCCACCCGCCCAGAGATTCGAAAAGGCCCGCGGCCAGTGATCTCGTCCCGGCTGCATCGTTCCGGCCGGCGCACTGGCGTTTCCGGCCCCCGTGCTGGCCGCATAATTGATCTTCGGAGTCCTGCCGAATTCCCCGGTTACGACGACCAGGACTCGTTTGTCCAGACCGCGCTCATAGAGATCCTCGATCAGAGCCGACACCGCCTGATCGTAGACCTCGGCGCGAAATCGCATGGCGTCGAAGACGTGGTGGTTGACGGCGTGATCGTCCCAGTTCTGCACGCGCCCACACAACGGGCCGTTCAGGCTGGTCGTCAGGACGTCGACCCCCGCTTCCACCAGGCGTCGCGCCAAAAGGAGTTGTTGCCCCCACGCGTTGCGCCCATATCGATCGCGAGTCCGGTCGTCCTCCCGACTGAGATCGAAGGCTACCTTCGTCTGCGAGTTGGTCAGCAGGGTCATGGCCTGCGCTTCGAATTCGTCGAGGGCTGCGAGTTCACGCCGTTGATCGAAGGCACGCTCGAGCGTGTCGAGATTTTGCCGCAGCGTCGAGCGCCGTCCCAGGCGTCGGACCTCACCCGCATCGGCAAGACCGATGTTGGGGACCGAAAAATTCGGCGCGTTGGGGTCGCCCGAGACCACGAACGGCGAATACGCGTCACCGAGGTACGCCGGCCCGTTGTATTCGAGCGGCGGATTGATTCCGACGTACGCGGGCAGCGGCTGCTGACGCGGGCCCTGTTGCGCACGGAGGTAATTGGCCACCGTCATCCAGTCTGGATAGCGCGGCTTGGGTTTATCGCGCGTGTCCGGATCGCCCGACAGCAACTGCATCGAACCGGCCGGGTGGCCACCCGCGGTCTGACGCATGGATCGCAGCACGGTGAACTTGTCGGCAATAGCGGCCTGCCGCGGGAGCAGCTCGGTGAATTGCAGACCGGGAACCTTCGTATCGATGAGTCCGAACGGACCGCGGTACTCGCTGCCGGATTCGGGCTTCGGGTCGTACGAATCGATATGCGACAGTCCACCTGGCTGCCAGACCATGATCACGGCGGTCTTCTCGCGCGTCGAATTGGTCGCTTCGCTCGCGCGCAGCGGGTTCTGGACCTGCAATCTCAGGATGCCGGGCAGGCTCAGGCTGGCGAACCCGGCCAGCCCGACTTTGAGGAACGCGCGCCGGTGAGCAGTCCCAAAGTCCCGCGGGCCGGGACAGGGCCGGGGCAAAACTGGAGGGAGAGAACGACTCATTTTTTCTCCGCGGGCTTGACCCGAATGGCGATTGGTTCGGATACCACAATCTCGACGATATCTCTGGGCTGTGCGACTTCGGTCGCCTTCTTGAGGCGCTCGGTGGCTGCCGCCAGTGCGGCGACGGCAGCCTTTTGCCTGGCGGTCGCCGCGCTGGCGGCCTGGTCGGCTTCCTGTTTCTTATCGGCCGGTGCGGCCTGCGCCGCTTCCGTCAGCTTCTTTGCCTCGAGCGCCAGCGCCATCGCTTCCTGCTCGGCCTTTTGCCGCACAATTTCAGCGGCGCTCACCGCTTCCGGGTGGTGTCGGTACTTCACCACGGCGCCGCCGTGAAAGGCGATCAGGTAATCGCCCGGCGCCGTCTTGAGCGCGCCCAGGTCGAGCACGGCTTCGCTGCTGTCCGCTGCCAGTGACACAGGAAACGGCGGCGCGCGGTCGAAACCGGCACCGATTGTCTTCAGCTCCATCGTGGCGCCAGAGAACTCGCTCCGGCGCGTCTGGATCAGCGGGATTTTGAGCTTATCCCCGGCGACAACTTCCAGGACCTCTTTCGCAGCAGGGGACAGCGTCAGCGGGGCCAGGTCGATCCCGCTGACCGAAACCGGGACGTCGGTCAGCAGACGCGGACTGGGGATTTCACCCCACGCATCGGGAATTGGCCAGGCCATGGATGCCAGCCGGCACGGGCGATTCACGGCAGTTCCATTGATCTGCGCTCGGCCGTAGAAGTTGGCGCTGGCGACTGATCGGGGCGCGTTCTGTTGTGCGGTGATCAGCATCAGTCCTCGCGTCTGACCGGCCGGAATTTTTATTCCGTGGGCTGTAACCCCTTCGGGCAACCCGTCCATAACCAGTTCGATATCGCCGTCGAAACCATCCCGCCTCACGGCGACCACTTCCAGGGCCATCGTCGAGCCGCCCCGCAGAGCAATCGGCTTGGACAGGGCATTGCGATCGCCGTTCCTTAATTCCATGTGCAGCGCCCACGCGACGAGGGCGAAATCGGGAGCCGCCTTGCGGATCACCAGTCGATAGACGTTGCGGGGATCGTTGCGCGTTCCGCCAAACAGGTCGGTGAGTTGCAGGCGATGGAGACCAGTCTCCTGGATTACCAGCTTCCCGAGGATGTCCGACGTGCCGGCGTTGTAGGGTGGACCGTCGTAGGCATAGCCGTTACTCGAAACCTTCACCGGACTGGGAATGTCACTGAACTCAGCGACGTCGGTGAGCCGTTCCCCTTCCGCAGTGCGACTGACGTGCTGGACCAGGATCGCCGGATCGGTCGGCAGTCCGAAGCGTTCCGACGCCACCTCGACCCACCAGACGTCCCCTTTGTTGGCTTCGAATTCAAACACATCGACATCGGCCGCCGGGAAAAAGTTGCCTGCGATGTCACACGGCAACGAGATCTTCTGCGCCTGGGCAGAAGTGCTGTTGGGCTCGCCTTCGGCCGTTGCGGCAACCTCGCCCAGCCCCGGCGGCGGCCACGAGAACGAATTGACAGACCTGGTCGCCGGCTGCCGGATAATTGGCGCGCCGGACGGCAGTTCCCAGAGCCCCAGGCGATAGAAGTAGTCGGCACCACCTTTGAACGTCAGTTCATGGACCTTGATCACATACCGGCCATCTTCAGGAACAGTGAAATCCAGCGCTCCGCCGCGGCGCTCGACCAGCAGGTCGCGGCCGGCGGCGTCGGCGACGATCACCACGGCATCCAGCTTCGAATCGATGCCGCGCGTGGCGCAATCGACGATCAGGCGCTGTCCTTTGCGGCCCGGAAAGACATAATGGTCCACGGCTCGATTGGTCATCACCGCGTTGCAGACGGAATTGATCGGCAATTCCAGGGCGGTGGTTAATGAAGTGTTCGGCTGAGTCCGCGTGATCTCGGGCAGCGAGCCGACCGAGAAGACTCGCGACGAGGAAATGCCCAGCCGCGTCATCCCGCGGGCTTCGTAAACTCCAACCGGACAATCAGGGGCAATCGTGACGACAAACCGGTTCGGCTCGGGCTGCCCGGCCGCGTCGAGTTTGGGGGTCGCGGTGATCCGCGGATCAGAAAACGTCAATTCGCGGAGTTCGTCGAGGTGCTCGCCGCTGATCGTGATCGCCACCTGCATCCCCGCCTGTCCCCCCATCGGCATGGTCGTCAGCAGCCGGGGAGCCGGCAGGCAGACCGATTGGGCGAGCGCCACCGGCACGCAGGTCCCCAGCGCCACGCCGATGACTGTCAGTCGGCACAGGACGCGGAACCGCGCCGTCGCCGGTTTGAGACTCGAACTGCGAATCACGTCGTTCATCGTGTGCCTAGTGGTTGAACAGGAATTCCTTGGTATTGATCAGTGCCCAGATGAGATCCTGGAAGCTCTCACGGCTCGGCTGCCCGACAGGAATCACTTTCCCCTCGGCATCGGCCTGCGGACCGGCAAGATATTCGAGCGCCGTCTGAAGTTCCTCTGCACGGGGTTCGCGTGAAAAGGCCGCCAGGTAAAGTTCGCGGACTCGGGCCTCAGCCGGTCGGTCCTCTTTCGCCAGACGATCGGCGCGACCGTTGGGACTGGCGAGCTTCGACTTGATGTCTGCCGCGTTGAGCATGTGCAGGCTTTGCGCCAGACTCGAAGTCTGGACGCGCTCGCACTCGCAGACACTTTCCCCTTCGGGTCGCCCGAAGACCCGCAAAAACGGCGACGACCCGTTGTAGCTGTTGTCCGGCAACGCGACGGCCCGTGTTCCGGGAGGGAGATTCGCAAAGTCTGTCTGCGCGCCGGTCAGCCGGTCGATCGCGTCCAGCATGACTTCAGCCTGAAGTCGCCTGGGGTAGTATCGCGAGTAATTCTGCCGATCGGGAACGTTATACGTGTTGGGCATCGCGCTCAACTGGTAGGCCTGCGATTGTGCGATGACGCGGACCAGATCCTGAAGATTGAAGCCGCCGGCGATGAAGTGCTGTTCCAGGGCCGCGAGCAGTTCCGGGTTCGTCGGCGGATTGGAATCGCGGATATCGTCTTCCGGCTCAATCAGCCCCCGTTGAAAGAAATGCTTCCAGTAGCGATTCACCAGCGCCCTGGCAAAATAGGGGTTGGCCTTGGAGCTCATCCAGTCGGCAAGCCGCAGTCGCGGATCGACATCGGCTGCGATTTCGCCGATTGTGTCCCCCAGCGCAGCGGGCTTCAGCGGCATTCCGGTCTTGATATTCGTGGCCGTAGCGATCCCGCGCTTGTGAAAAATCAGATCTTCGCCGCGCGTTGAGGAGGGCTTTCGGCCCACCTGGCTGAAAAAGGCCGCCAGGGAATAATAGTCGTCCTGGCTCCAGCGTTCGAAGGGATGATGGTGGCACTGGGCGCACTGCATGCGGACCCCCAGAAAGAGCTGGGCCACGTCTTCGAGCTGTTCCTTCGGTTCTTTGACGCGTTTGTACCAGGCCACCGGGGGATTGCCGATCACCGTCCCGGTTGCCGCCAGCAGTTCGCGGACGAATTGATCATAGGGCTTGTTGGCCAGCAGGCTGTCGCGGACCCACGCGTGAAATGCGAAGTTGGAGACAATGTCGCTCGTATCATCTCGGCGATTTTTCAGCAGGGCCGTCCACTTGCTTGCGAAGTAGTCGGCGTAGTCGGGACTTCGCAGCAGTTCCTCGATGGCCCGGTCGCGTTTGGCCGCGTCCTGGCTGGCGAGGAACTCTGTCGCTTCCGCCTCGGTCGGGAGACGGCCACCGATATCCAGCGTCACCCGGCGTAGAAACGTCGAATCGTCGCAAACTGCTGATGGCGGAATGCCGAGTTCCTTCAAATTCGAAAAAACATGCGTGTCGATGAAGTTTCGGGCCGGAGGCAGATTCTCCACCGGGGCTCCCAGTGGGATCGACGCACTGAAGACGGCGACCTTCCCCTGATAGCGGACCATGACACCGACCTTACCTGAAATGTCGAGCACTCTGACCAGACCGCCGTCGGTCACCTCGGCCATTGCCCGATCGTTAGACTCGTAAAGAGCCAGCCGCGTGACATCTCGGACGCTGCCGTCGGAATAGCGGGTCAGCGCCGTAAGCTGCTGCTCGTGCTGGCGACTCAGGGAGCTGCGCTGCGGCTGAATTTCGAAAGCCACCAGCCTGGGGAATCCCTCCGAATCGAACATGGCCCCCTGTCGAATCCAGTCAGCCAGCAGTGCGTAACCCTCGGAAGCTGTGTCCAGACGGACACCACCGCCGTGCGGCTTCTGGCCCGAGGCCTTGAGCAGCATCAGGCTCCGGAGCGGGTCCCCGGCAAACAGCCGCCGGCCGCGCCCCTCTTTCGTCAGATGCTCGAAGTCCTCGCGCGGTTCGAATCCCAGCAGCGAGAGCTGAAATCCATTCTGGCCCGTCCCCGCCTTGGCATGGCAGACTCCCAGATTGCAGCCGGCCTTCGTCAGAACCGGCACCACGTCATTAACGAAGCTCACCGGTCGCTCGGCAGCGCTCGCCGGCTGCGGCAGAGCGGTTGCCAGAGAGAGAACCGCGGTGAGCAAAGCGGGCAGCAGCTTCAGTCGCCAGCGATCGTGATGATCTGGGGAAGGCATTTGGTTTTCGATGAAGTCTGCGATCGAGGATTGAGGCAGGCAGAGGCTTGAAATTGCTCCAAGCCGAAACTCGACCGACGCGAGGATGCAGAACGTATCGTAGTATGTTTATGCAATTCCTGTCAACGAGCCGCACGTTCCGTTCGGGTCCGAAACGAGATTCGAGTCAGGCGTAGCAAACATTGATTTAGGAATCAGTTGCGGCATTTGCCAGGCTGCATCGGATTGTTCAATTATACTCCGTTCTGGAGGGCCATCCACGGGTCAAAATGACAAGAAACCTGTCGGAAAAGCGGGTCAGGACCGGGGCCGAACCGATTGGATACGACGCGCCGATCGCGCTGGCCCGTAGATAAAGAGCACCACTCGCCGAGACTTTCTGGTCAGCGGGCGTTGCACAAATACGACAGGCACGTCGGAGAGTGCCCGGTCCAGTTCCCGGGAAGCCAGTCCGTTGGCCGCCAGCGGCGCAAGTTCGATTGACACGTTTTCGACGTCGGTCTATCTTCCGCCCCGGTTGCTCATGACGGGCGACTCTTGAAGATGGCCATGAGAGCCTCTGTTTGCGGCCGCCGCACGCAGGGGCTTATTTTGTTTGAATTGAAGTGACGCGTGCCGGTTCGGATAGCCGGCCTGGTGTTCCCGCAGCAATGAAATGGAGTTCGACTATGCCACGCTTTCTGATCCTGACTGTCGTCCTGGGCTGTGCCCTGTCGCTTGCGCGCCCGCTGGCCGCCGCCGAGCCGCATGAGACGGTTCGACTTTCCGAACAGGTCCTCGGCGATCTGATGGCCATCCCTGGCCGGCAGATTCCCCAGATCCTACTGAACGAGGCCCATGCGGTGGCCATCATTCCCAATGTCATCAAGATCGGATTCGTGGCCGGGGCTCGGCGCGGACACGGCGTCGTGCTGACCCGCGATGCGCAGGGGGAATGGAGCCTGCCGCAGTTTATCACTTTGACGGGTGGCAGCGTCGGCTGGCAGGCTGGCATCCAGGGAACCGACGTCGTCCTGGTGTTCACATCACACAAGGGAGTCGAAGGATTGATGAAGGGCCGATTCACCGTCGGGCTCGACGCATCGGTGAGCGCAGGCCCTGTGGGTCGTGATGCGGCAGCGGGGACTGACACCCGGTTCAAAACTGAGATTTTTTCCTATTCGCGCAGCCAGGGCCTGTTCCTGGGTGTTGCGGTCGACGGTTCGGCACTCGACGTCGACCATTATGCGCACGCGACTTTCTATGGCTCTCCCTCCAGTGAGCTGCCGCGCCACCTGCCTGAATCGGCAGTCCAGCTCCGCAATTACCTGGCCGAACTGACCCCCGGTCACACGGCGATCACCCCGCCCGGTGAGCCGGTCCCCCTGCAACCTACACCGCGCAAACTGGACGTGCTAAGGCGCTCACTCATTCACAGCGCGGGGCAACTTCACGCCATGGTCAGCCCCGAGTGGCGGCAGTACCTGGCGCTGCCGAAGGAAATCCTGGAACCGGCCGGCCATCCCAGCGTGGAATCTTTGACAGCCGTGGAACAGCACTACGCGCGAGTCGCCACCGCACCGCACTATCGTCAGTTGGCGGCACGGCCCGAATTTCAAACGACCCACCAGTTGTTGCAGGAATACCTGGCGGCCTTGTCGACCGAAGGGCCGGCACTGCAATTGCCCCCTCCGCCGACACGATAGGTTCACAGGTCGAACGATTTCTGGCGAGCCGCAGTCCGCATGTGCGACTGCGGCTCGCTTCTTTCATTCCGGACGCACGGCCATCCACCGAATGATTCAGCGGACGAACCAGGAGAGAACGGAACCCGATCAGGCGATAATCGACTGAATGACCTGCCCGGCCACGTCGGTCAGGCGGAAGTCGCGGCCGTTGTATTTGTACGTCAGTCGTTCGTGGTCGATCCCCAAGAGGTGCAGGATCGTGGCGTGCAGATCGTTCAGATGCACGCGGTCGACAGCCGCCTTGTAGCCGATTTCGTCCGACTCGCCGTAGCTGACTCCCCCCTTGGCGCCGCCTCCGGCCAGCCATGCGCTGAAACAATGCGGGTTATGGTCGCGCCCCGGTTTGTCAGAAAGCTGGGCGATCGGCAGCCGGCCGAACTCGCCGCACCAGATCACAAGCGTTTCGTCGAGCAGGCCACGCTGGGCCAGGTCGGTGAGCAGCCCGGCGACAGGTTTGTCGGTCTCACCGGCGAACTGCTCGTGGTTCCCCTGAATGTCGTTGTGACCGTCCCACGAGCGCTGGTTTTCCATCCCTCCCGAATAGATCTGAACGAACCGCACGCCGCGCTCGACAAGCCGTCGCGCCGTGAGGCACTGTCTCGCGAAATGGTCGCAGGCTGGATCGCCGATGCCGTACAGCTCCTGAATATGTTTCGGCTCCCCCTCCCAGGCCAGCGATTCGGGAGCAGCCGTCTGCATGCGATACGCGAGTTCGAAGCTCTCGACGCGAGCGGCCAGATCGGCTTCGGCCGGGTACTGGGCTGCGTGCCGGCTGTTCAACTCCTTGAGCAGATCGAGCTGCCGGCGCTGCGAAGCATCGGTTTGGCCTTCGAGCCGGCCAAGGTTATCGATCGGTTGTCCCGTGGGGCGCAGGTGCGTCCCCTGGTAGACTCCGGGAAGAAAGCCGGCGCTCCAGTTGGAAGCGTGCCCCTTGGGCAGCCCGCGCCCCTTGGGGTCGCTCATCACGACAAACCCGGGCAGATCATCGCTTTCACTCCCCAGGCCGTAAGTGGCCCAGGCGCCGACGCAGGGGAAGCCCATGCGAGGTATCCCCGTATTCATGGCGAACAGCGCCGGCGAGTGATTGTTCGATTCGGTGAACCCCGAGTGAATGAACGCCATCCGGTCCACATGGTCGCCCAGATGCTTGAAGATCGACGACACGCGTTTGCCGCAGACCCCGCGCGGGGCGAACTCGAACGGCGATTTCATCAGTGCGCCGACGGCGTTCTTGAAGAAGCCGGTCGTGTCTTTGAAGTCGGGTGCGAACTCGCGGATCGACTTGCCGTGCCACTTCTCGAGGGCCGGCTTGTAATCCCACGTGTCGACATGACTGGGGCCGCCGTTGATGAAAATCCAGATCACCCGTTGGGCCCGGGCCGTAAAGTGCGGTTTCTGAGGCGCCAAAGGATGCAGCGCGCGGTCCCCCCCTTCCTCGGCCACCGCGCCCGTTCCCGGCGCAGCCAGCAGCCCTTTCTGGCGGAGCAGGGCAGCGAGCCCCAGCAGTCCAAACCCGCAACCGGCGCGGCGGAGCAACTCGCGTCGCCCCAGTGAGAGGGTTGATTCAGCGACCGGTGCAGGGTGTGGGTTCATCGCTTACCTCGGTGAGAAGCCTCTCGCGAATACTCTGTATTTTCCGTACCTATTCCAAAAACACGAATTCATTCATCCCGAGCAGTGCCTGACACAGATCGACTCGGGCCCAGTGCCCGGCGGGGTTGCGGCCTGACGTTTTGTAGTACTCCGTTTGCTTTTCCAGGAAGCCCGACGCCAGCTTCTGTTCGTCCGGCTCGGGGGTCCGGCCGAACGCCAGCGCATAAAGACGACGGACGGCCGTCGCGTCATCCAGAGATTCAACTCGCTTTGCCAGAGCTTCGGCCGCCTGCCGGCCGAGGGGACTGTTCATGAACAGCAGAGCTTGCGGGGCAATCGTCGTACGCGACCGCTGGCCGATGCTGACCAGGTGCTCGGGCCAGTCGAAGAGCATCATCATCGGGATCAACTGGCTGCGTTTGATGAAAAAATAGACGCTGCGGCGGCGCATCGCCTGATCGAGGGTTCCCGGCCCATACATCGTGGGATCAAGCTGGCCGGCAACGCTTAAGAGCGAGTCGCGAATGACTTCCCCTTCCAGCCGGCGCGGCACGTGCCTCCACAAGAGTGTGTTGTCGCGGTCGAGGCGCGCGCGGGCTTCGTCGAACTCGGCCGACTGCATGTAGACAGCACTGGTGAGCATCAGCTTGTGCAGGCGCTTGAGGCGCCAGCCGTGCGTCACCAGGTCGTGCGCCAACCAATCCAGGAGTTCCGGATGAGAGGGGCGTTCTCCCGACACGCCGAAATCGCTGGGGGTCGCCACAAGCCCGCGGCCGAAATGGTGTTGCCACAGCCGGTTGACGATGACGCGGGCAGCCAATTGCCCGGCGCCGGCCTGCACATCGGTGATCCAGTTGGCCAGCGCGGCGCGGCGGAAGCTGGTGCGGGTCCACCCTGCGGGAGGGGGCACGCGCCAGTTTGGTTCAGCGCGTTCGCTCGGCATCAGCACCTGGAGAAACCCGGGGGCGGCGACTGTCTCCTTCTGCTGCACGTCACCTCGCTTGAGCAGAAACGTCTCAGGATAGAAGTGCGGAAACCCGCGGTCATCCGCATGATGCGGCAGGTGGGGCAATCCTTCGGTGGCGACCAGCACCTTTGTGAGCTGCACCTGGGCCCCGCTCTTTTGCAGCGTGTTGACTCCCTGAGCGAGTGCCTGCCAGCCAGGATCGGTCGTGGCAAACCACTCGCGGGCCACTTTCGCCGCCGCGCTCTCGAGGTCGCCGGTCCGTTTGACCTCGGCCAGCGCTTCTTCGACCTTGGCATCCGGTCCGGGAAGTCCGACCGAAGGTTTGACGTCGGGCAGATCGGTGACCGACAGGCGGAAGCGACCGAGCGTGTGCTGCGGATTGGGATGATTGAAGGCCAGTACGATTGCCAGCCGGGTCCCGCTCACGTCGCCGAACGGATCGGTGGCGCGGAACACGGCCGCC
>Ga0137463_1000012_pt1 | contig 94423 bp, 165 predicted proteins | sample EasRivERMGT800_2_FD_102333 | JGI IMG/M metagenome (GOLD analysis project Ga0137463, IMG submission 102333) | Soil microbial communities from meander-bound floodplain in the East River, Colorado, USA - East River MetaG ERMGT800_2 | ecosystem: Environmental > Terrestrial > Soil > Floodplain ...
GGTTCATTGAACCAAGCACCATCGCTTCTGACAACCCAGCCGCAGTTCTCGCCGGCTTCTGACACCAGATGCCGGATCAAGTCGTCATAATTGCCGATCTCTTTATCCTGATCGTTTTGTGATGACTTGACGCCGAACACCAGCTTCCACTTCGTCTTCTCCAGCACCCAGCCGCGTTGCGTCATTTCAGCAACTAACTTGCTGTATTCTTGTCGATCGAAGTCAGATGCTGATGGAGCCGGCTGCGACGGTGCGTCGATTTGCAATATCAATCTGCCGTCTTTATGGGGTTTCAGAATACCTGGAATTGTGGCGATGCGTTCTGGAACGTCGGTCGTTGCTCCAAGAGCCTTAGCTGCTTCGACAGCAGACTTGACTTCTTTGAAGAAGAACCCGCCAGTTTCCATTTCGTTCCCGCCCTTGAAGCGGGCAGCCGTTCTGATATCAGGATCACGATTTAGGTAGCATCTAGTCCAGCCGCTGCCGTCCTGATCCCACGACTCATGTTCCTGCACGTTCGGCGTGTGACGCCTCACGGCCCACCCACCACGTCGCATCGGATACGCGAAGCAATTCTGATCTGCTCCGGTTTCCCGGCCTTCGCTGATCGTCTCGAACACGCCACGCATATTCAACGCGCGGTGTGCCTTCTTGAGATCGGCCGTGTGAGCAACAAGCATGTGATGATCCGTGTCGAACCACCACAATGCGTTATGCGTGTTCAGGAATTCCATTAACGCCCGATGTTCTTCGTCAAGCTGAACCTTCGGGTGCTGGCCGCAGAATTCCTCGAATGATACTGACCCGGCTTCTGGAACGAAGCCCGGCTTGTTCTTCTTCCTGGCTCCGCTGGCGACCTTGATGTGATCTTTCCAATTGATTGGAATATCAACTAGAGGCTCACCTTGTTTTACCAGCTTCAAACCCATGCCGCCAGATCGGGCAAACTTACGGTGCCAAATCCAGATGTTCGAGCCGCAGTTGTCAACTTTGCTATCAAAATCAAAACCGGCCGCTGCCGACATCTTGGACAGGATCGCACGGGCGAGGGCCATGTGTTCAGTGTGATTTGCAGTATCAACTCCGTTGAGAAAGACGTACAGGTGCAAGCCGTTGCCAGACGTGGATCGTCGAACCGTGACCCACGGAATCTTGCACGCTGTCTCCTGCACTTCCTTTAACTGCATGTCAGTGAGCTTCTGTTCGTGCCGCTCACTGTGTCCAGTAATGGCATCAAAATCAAAAGCCACATAGATGGATTTCTTATGCACCCAATCCCAGCCAGTCATGCCGATTCCCTCGGCATGCGCTTCGAGATCGAACTTCATCGCCGTGTCCGTGAACTCGGGCGTCGTGCTCGCGTGCAGCGGGATGCGGAAGTTCTTCCACGTCTGCTGCCCGTCGGACCAACCTTGCCACTGGTGTCCCTTGTACTCGCCCGTCACCCGTTCGCCGGCATCGCCAGCGACGTTGACTTGACATTCCATATCAAAGCTGTATAGCTTCGCTAGGTCAGGCGGTGATGTTGCCATCAAAAAGTTCTTGATGGCTTGAGTCTTTGTGAGCATGTTTTGATACCAGTATCAACCTTGAATATCTTTCCAATATCAAATCAATTTGACTCCGCGACCGGCATACGGTCCCGACATATAGGATAGTCCCAAACCGGAATTTTCCGGCAAAACTTACCGATTTATTTTGGGCAGGTCGCTAAGGTCATACGGCGCAACGGGTTACTACTTTGACTTACAACTCTTTATATTTAAGGTATAGGAAACCAGAAAAGAGAGAAGAAAAGAGAGTACCATAAGGGCGTACCTGTAAATGAGTGGTGGTAAGGGAAACAGTCAGCCCGACGGCCCGACCGTCGGCCCGTTCACTGCTTTGTTACCGCGCCCGCGCGAAGCAAACCGCGTGCCAAAAATTCCTAAAATTCCCCGCCGAAATTTGCCAGTTTGGGACTATTCTATATGTAGCGGTTGCACACTGCCATAGGTAGTCCCCTGATTTGATATTCGCAAATTTGCCTAGTTTGATACCAGTATCACAAACACTTCTGGAGTTCATTGAAGATGTCAAACGCTGACAAAAAGCTCGACCTTCGTAACATTTCGATTTCCGATATCAGGGAGAACCCTGTTGCCCTCCGCGGTGTTGACCGCGAGAGCGACAAGTACAAGTCGGTTCGCGACAGCATCGCGGCCCGCGGCATCTTGCAGCCGATCAACGTCCGCGAGAAGAATGACCCGGATGGCAAGGTGTACTACGAGGTCGTGGACGGCCTGCAACGGTACAGTTGCGCCAAGGATGTCGGCCTGACGACGATTGGCGTCAGTGTGATTTCCGCATCAGACGCGGAAGTGCTCGAAACGCAGATCATCACCAACCTGTGCCGCGTTGACACGAAGCCGGTGGAATTCACCAAGCAGCTTCAGCGCATGATCGTGATGAATCCGACGATGACCTTGTCGGAAATCGCCGAGCGCGTCAATCAGTCGCCCGCGTGGGTTACGGGCCGGTTGAGCCTGCTGAAACTGGACGCGAAAATCCAGGAATCGGTGGACGCCGGTGATATCAACGTCAGCAACGCCCAGGCGTTGTCGAAGTTGCCGAAAGAGGAACAGTTCAACTTCCTCGAACAGGCCATGCAGTTGCAGCCCGGCGAATTTCTGCCGATCGTGCAGAACCGCGTCAAGGAACTCCGCGACGCTGCCAAGACCGGACAGGCTGCCGGCGAAACCCAGTTCGTTCCGACCTCGCACTTGCGCGGGAAGAAAGACCTGGAAGCCGAAATGGCGTCTCCCGCCGTCGGCCCGGCCATGTGCTCTGCGCTCGGTCTGACGACCGCTGCCCAGGGTTTCGCGGCTGCGATCAAGTTCGTGCTGTCGCGTGACGCGGACTCGGAAGCGGCCCAGAAGGCCAAGTACGATGCCCGTGCCGCCGAACGTGCGGAAGCGAAGCAGAAGCGCGAAATCGAGCGTGCCGAGAAGAAGGCTGCCGAAGCGTCGGCCAACGCGGCCAAAGTCAAGGAAGCCGCAGGCGTCACCGCCTAAGTCTGATTTGAACATCAGATCGAAACGGTAAATAACCGGCACCGTTTTGATATCAGTATCAAAACGGTGCCGTTTTCATTCACTTTCACCAGAGAACCAAAAACATGGATTCGCCACAGATTAACGACCCTGAACTCATTGCACGTTCGCAGGACGCCGCATACGACAACGATCTCATTTCTGTTGACGCTGCCGGCGGCGACCTCATGCCGCAGATGGACGAGAAGCAGCTTGCTGCGGTTTCGTCCAGCGGTGATTTCCTTCCTCGTCTCCAACTCTTCGGCGGCAACTCCGATGCCTGCAAGAAGGGTCAAATTCAGATCGCCCATTACGGTCTTGTGACCGGCAAGGATACGATCGAAGACATGGGCAAGGAAGTTGATATCATCGTCATTTGCGGACGGCCGAAAGCCCTTCGCATTTGTGACGATGGCACCATCATCACCAAGTTTGATCCGAACGACGACGAGTTCAAGAAGATCATGGAAGACTCGAACGTCGCTGACTCCGGCTGTATGTACGGCCCGGAATTCATGGTGTTCGTGCCTGATGTTCAACGCTTCGCCACGTTCTTCATGTCGTCGAAGACCGCTCGCCGCTCCGCCGCCTCTGTCCACGCTCGATTGCGTAAGGCAGCCACGCTGAAGGCCGAGTTCATCGAGACGAAGAAGTATTCGTGGCACGGCCCCGTTTGCGTCCCGTGCTCCAGCCCAATGTCGGCTCCGAGCAACGAGGACATTGCAGCCGCGGTGAAGAAATTCACGTCGGCGAAAGAATCGTCCGTCGAGACAGTTGCAGCACCCGCCGGTGGCGATGCCGCAACCGCTCGCGCACGGTAACACACTCGACGCACCACTCATTGCGACGTGCATCAAGGTCGAGTTACGACCCGGCCTAATTAAGCCGGTTGGCCGGTTTGATACCAGTATCAAACCGGCTGTTTGGTGGGGATAGCTTAACGGTAAAGCACTGGCACTGATAACGCCAGAGTCTAAGGTTCGACTCCTGCCCTGCCTCTTTGACCCTTCGTACTAAACGCAAGAAATACACCGGGCCTATGTCCCGGAAATGATGTATCGCAATCATCAGGGTCATGCCACAATGATACCGCAAATCAAACCGATCGGCGGGACACAAATCTGCTGGGACGTATTTCTTCAAGCCTGTACAGATTCGCTGGGGTATTCGCCAATTCGCGGTGTTGACTCACTCGCCCGCGAATTGTCGGACCCGGCCAAACTGCTTGCTTCACTGGCTGCGTTCCACAACAAGCAAAACGTCAAGGCTCCGCTCGCAGCGATTAGGAACGCTGGCTCACTGCTTCGGCATTTGAGCTATGCGTTCCTAATCTACTGCGATGAGCATTTGATATCCGATATCAGGGAACGGTCCCTGCTGAATGTGACTTCGACAAACGCCGCAGATGGCGAGCGGGTTGCATACGTGAGCGGAAGCCTCTTTGACTTCCATACTGCAACGCTGGAGTGTTGCACCGAAGACTCGCCATTTGATATCCGATATCTATTCGATGCCTTCGTACTCTACTTTGAGTCGATCGGCCTCGGAGACATCTGGCACGATCAACGGAAGAAAACTCTCAAAGACAAAACCTTCCTTTTGGAATACATACCATGACGCCAGAAGTTCTCAAACTTACGATCGGCAAGTACCGATACCCGGTAAATATGTATCGGTTCGAGGGCCGACTATACTTCCAGTTTCCGTTCAACAAGAATTTGATGGCGGAAATCAAGTGCATGGCCGGGAGTAAGTTTCACTTCTACAACGAAACAGAAGAACGTAAGAAGTTCCTCGCCGCGGAAATGGGCACCGCGAAGATTTGGTCTGTCACTGATAACCAGCGAAACTGGTTTCAAATTCAGATGATGCAAGGCATCAATATGTTCGAGCGGTACGATTCCCCGCTCAAGCCGGTAGAGCCGCGACGTGACTGTTTGAGAGAGAACCAGAAGTTGGGCCTCCAGTTCACGATGACGCGGCATTATTGCATTCTCGCTGCTGAAATGGGTACTGGTAAAACGCTGGTAGCCATTGAGACGATGGAGCAATCCGGGTTTGAGGACTGGTGGTACGTCTGTCCGCGCGGCGTGATGAAAGAAATCGAGAGGCAACTCCGATCTTGGAAATCAACCGCCAAGCCTCGTCTGATGACCTATGAAGGTCTGACGAAGGAAATGAAGAACTGGCCCGAAGGGAAGAAGTACCCCGGCGGAGTTATCTTCGATGAATCAAGCCGAACCAAGAACCCATTCGCAATCAGAAGTCAAGCGGCCAAATCACTGGCTGACGGCATCCGAAACGATTGGGGAGAACACGGCTATGTGATATTGATGTCAGGATCACCGGCTCCGAAAGCCCCGGTGGACTGGTGGTCGCAATGTGAGATCGCGTGTCCTGGCTTCCTGCGTGAAGGTGACGTTGACAAGTTCAAATATCGGCTCGGCATCTTCGAGGAAAGCTCGTCGTTGCAAGGCCAGAAGTTCCTCAAGAAAGTGGCGTGGCGGGATGACGACAAACGCTGCAACATCTGTGGACTCTACGAAGATCATATTATTCACAGCGAACTTGCTGCGTCAATGGGAGAAGAGAAGCCGCACGCCTTCTTCGGATCAACCAACGAAGTCGCCAATCTCTACAAGAGAATGGAAGGCTTGGTCATGGTTCAATTCAAGAAGGATTGCGCTGACCTGCCCGACAAACAATACCAGATCATCGAATGCACACCCAGCAAAGCAATGCTTCGTGCCGCATCGTCGATCACGAACCGGACGAAGAGCGCGGCGCAGGCATTGATCCTGCTGCGAGAATTGTCCGACGGCTTCCAATATCTGGAAGAGCCGGACGGCGAAGTCAGTTGTCAAGTCTGTGCTGGCACCGGGGAGTGTGATGATTTTGAAATCAAACCGGAGTATCAGCAGGCTTATGACGCTGGAGACCTTACGTTTGAGCAGGCTGTCGCTGACGAGAAAGTCCAGAAGGTCAGGGCACCGTGCTACGTCTGCGACGCCAAAGGTATGGTGCCGCGTTATGTCCGAGAGACGCAGGAAGTTGAATGCCCGAAGGAACAAGCCCTTCGGGACTTGCTCGATTATCATTACGATGATGGACGGCTGGTTGTCTACGCTGGCTTCACTGGATCAATCGAGCGTTGCTGTCGGATTGCGACAGCGGAAGGCTGGGCGATCATTCGTGTAGACGGCCGCGGATGGTCGATGGCCAACGCGGACGGTACGATGATGCACGGCGACGCGCTTGATATCTTCCAAGATAAACAGGAAGAACATCCGCGTGTCTGCTTCATCGGCCAGCCCGGTGCGGCTGGTATGGGTTTGACGTTGACAGCAAGTAAGTCGATCGTCTACTACAGTAACGACTTCAACGCCGAGAGCCGGATTCAGTCGGAAGACCGTATCCATCGTCTCGGTATGGACGTGAACAAGGGAGCGACGATTTACGATCTGATCCACTTGCCAACCGATATGCTCGTTCTGAACAATCTGAAGGAAAAGCGACGGTTACAGTCCATGACGATGGGACAGGTCGCCGACGCGCTTAAAGGCATCGGAGAAAACGACGAAAGGCTATTCTGATGTCAAGATCAAATTGCCGATCGAAAGGTGCAGGTTATGAATGGTGGAACAAGCGCCCAATGGCCGGAGCTTCGCCGTCGGCACTTAACAAAAGAATCTGCAACCAGATCGAGCGTGCCAGAGCCAAACGCGAGGTCGAACGTGCCAAATCCGAATTGTCCTGAATGCCACGGAACTGGAATCTATCGCGGCGGGCTGCACGGCCACCCTGAACCGTGCAGCCTGTGCTCGCGTGAGATTCAGTTCGGCGACGGCGTGACGATTGCTCCTGAATTCGAGAATCCGCCTATTACGATAAAGGCTCCGCAGGCTATTGACCAGTCTGACTACATGATGGTGGTCAGGGCCGCATGGCGTCACTCGTGGGAAGAACGGCTCGAACGAAAGGGTGAAGTTACTCTAATCGGTAATAGCAAGGAATCTGTGATTATGAACTCAATGGGCTACATCGCCCACTTGCATAACATTCAGCTTCCATTGCCGGAAGATATTGACGATATTCTTTCTGTGCTCCGGTCGGCGGTCGATGCCGCAGCCGGTATGGCGATATGGAGAGTAGCCCGATCCCGCGGGCCGGTATACACAGCGCGAGAGTGTCCTATCTCTTTTCACAGAGCATCTGATGATGTTCTTGAGCAGGTCTACATCTGCCCTGATGTTAAAATCAAATTGGGTGGCCCACGGGTATATGGGTCGGCTGTATTCCACTACTACGCTGATTGGATGCGAAGATGACAAAACCCTCCGAGGGGAAAACCAAGAGCGAAAGTCAGAAGGCAATGGACCCAAGGCCCACAAAGGAACAACAGGAGACTTTGGCTTTACGATCGCAGGTGACTCTGTTGACGGTCGAACGAAACCGACTCAAGCGCGAACTCAAATTGGGTGCGATGGAGTACGGTATCTTTCGTGCGCTGGTTGACGAGATGCAGGCCGTCGTGAGTCCGCTGGAGTCATTGCCGCCGGTTCGTAGAGTGTACGAACCGAACACTGTGAAAGAAACGCTGGTCATGCACTTGTCGGATATGCACGCCGATGAGGAAGTTCATCCGCACATGGTTGGCGGACTCGAACGGTATGGCCTCGACGTTGCAACATGCCGTGCCGAAAGGTACGTTGATACTGTAATCAAATTCTCGCAAGAGACTTTGGCCAATCATCAGTTTGACAACCTTGTCATTTTGAGCTACGGCGACCACACGTCAGGAGAAATCCACGGCGGCGTCAGTCACTCCAGCTATCATAATCAGTTCAGGAACTCGCTGGCGATCGGTCAGCTTCAAGCCCTGATGATTCGTGATCTGGCTCCGTACTTCAAGAAGGTTGACATCCTGTGCTTGCCCGGCAATCATGGTCGCCGGACTCCGAAGAAGGAATACAATGGTCCCTGGAACAACTGGGACTATTTGATATCCGAAATCGCAAGAATGCACTGTGCTGATCTGAAGAACGTGGCGTTCCAGATTCCTGAATGTTTCAGCGTCTGCCTCAACATTGAGGGCCACCAGTTCTACATCGCCCACGGCGACGACATTAAGTCATGGAACTCGATTCCGTTCTACGGGATCGAACGCAAGACGCGACGGCTGGTTGCCCTGCATCATGCGATGACCGACACGAAGGTTCGTTACTTCGTCTTCGGCCACTTCCACATGCTGTCAACGATGAGCGACTTGAATGGCGAGACGATCATCAATGGCGCTTGGATCGGTACGAGTCCCTATGGTTACGAGAGCTTCTCCGGCTACCGTGAACCGAAACAGTTGATCCACGGGGTACATCCGAAGTACGGGATGACGTGGCGACTGGACGTGAAACTGAAAGACGTTGAGGCCGAAGCCAAAGGCCCGCAGCGTTACAAAATGATCCTTGCGGACAAGGAATTTTCCCAATAGAACTCTTTTGATATCAGTATCAACTTCCGAGGAATGAACCATGACCCAGCCCGTCGCTCCTACAACGGGAATGCTCGTTCTCGACATTCCGATGGCGCGTATCTACTGTGACAGTAATTTCAACTGTCGCGGTGCGATCCGGCCATTTGATGTCGCTGATCTTGCAACGTCAATCCGGGATCAAGGATTACAATTCGCTATCAGTGTGCAACCTGCGGCGGATGTCCAGGGCGGTTTGCCAGTGAATCAAGAGGATGGCTTGCCATACGAGTATCGTATCGTGGCAGGTCATCGCCGGTACACAGCAGTCAAAGTGCTGAAGTGGGCCACGATTCCTTGCACCGTCCGCGAGAACCTTGACGAAAAGAAGGCTCGTATCCTTAATCTCGTTGAGAATTTCCAGCGACAAGACTTGAATATCCTTCAAGAAGCGGAAGCACTCAAGCACCTGCACGAAGCAGGCGTGCCCCGCGAAACTGTCGCCCGCGAAATTGGTATGAGCGGCGGCTGGGTACAGGTTCGTTTTAATCTGCTCAATCTGCCGATCGAGATTCAGCAAGAGGCGGCTGCTGGGATGATTACCCAGTACCACATCAAGACGTTGTGTACTTTGAAGTCGCCGGAAGCACAGTACGAAGCTGTGCGTAAAATCAAAGAGGCCAAGCTGAAAGGCGAGAAGGCTCCGACTATCGGCGTCAGGAAGGCGAAGACCGCCACCATCAAGAAGAAGAGAACCGAGTCTGAAATGTTTGATATGATTGAGATTCTGGCGCAGACAACGCTGGGATATGGCATCCATACACGGGTTCTTGCATGGGCCGCAGGGGAAATTTCGTCGGCGGAATTCTTCTGCGATATCAAGAAAGCGGACCCGACGTTCTTTCCGCCGCCGGAATTTTGAGGAACCTAATGTACGAAATCTTGCTGCGTATGTTGGCGTGGTTCACTTGGGCTCACATTCAGTGGCTCATGGTTCAGTGTCTGAACGACAAGGGACTGTATCACGCCAGTTACAAGATGGCTATTCGGCTGTCCACGAAAGAGTACCAGAATAAGACCTGGGACTCGATCACCCTCGCCGACGCGATGAAAGCGCTGAAGCCCAATGATCCGTAATGTAACCCACGAATACGATATCGTGACGGGGACTGATTTCAGTATCAGTTTCGCCCGTCACGGTATCTACGTTTCGGGACACGTTCACACCTGGAATTGGCAGCCAGAATGTATCGGTACTCGCGGCATCTTCGCCGTCCGGCTCGAACTCTGGAGCCCGTTCCTGGCCGGGACGGTCTGGTGGCAGGAGAGAACCTGGAACCCGAAAGAGGGAGTTGGTGAGATGCAATTCACCAGCACGCCCGAAGGGACTCCGATCCTGATAATGAACGAGCACAAGGAACCGTTGCTCGAATGGCGTAAGGGTCAGATCACCTACCACAACCGAAGACATCAAAATGATCTACTTCGACACTGAAACCTGCGGCTTCCACGGCCCCATTGTTATCATACAATGGGCAGAGGATGACGGGCCGATCAACATTCACGAAGTCTGGCGCAGCCCGATTTCGGAGACGTTGCAACTTATCGAGAAGCTCTGTGAGAATGATGTATGCGGATTCAATCTGGCGTTCGACTGGTTTCACATAGTCCAGACGTACACCACTCTCACCGAATTTGTCAACCGGGGTGGCGACCCGGAATCGCTGCCTGAAGATCACATTGAGGAAATGGCTGTCTGCGAAGAAGCAGCCCGTGACCTCGATCTAACGGTGAAACCGAAGCGTGCCCTTGACCTGATGCTGCTGGCCCGACGCGGGAAGTACCAGACGCTGATGGGTCGTGCTGATATTAAAATCAAAAACATCCCGTCGGTTCTGGCTGACCCGTTGCGACAGCAGCTTGAGAAACGTATCCAGATCGACGACATTTTCTTCGCGGGCCGTAAGTCTGGCGTCCGCGATCGCTGGCAAGTGGTAGACAAGAAAAAGACGCCCGAACTCAAAGATGTCGTTTTGAAGTTCAAGGCATCCGGTGCATTGAAGAATCTAGCCCAGCACGCCTTAAAGGTGGACAAGAGCAAGATTCTCCGAATGACTGATGTTAGTATCGACAAAGCGTTCTATCCGATTGAGTACGGCTTTGCCCCGTTTGCATTGGCCATTAGCTCCGCTTCGAGGGGCTGGCGGGGTAAGATCAAACGTAAGGGACAAATCGTCGAAGGGAAGTGCTGGCCCGGCGTCATCAAGTACCATATCAGCCATTGGGCCTTCAACCAGATGGCTCGGCAATATGGTCTTGACGACGTTGTCTACACGCGGTCGCTTCACAAGTTCTTCGATAGTCCCGAAGCAGGTGACGATGATTCAGAATTGGCGTGTTGCGTTGGTTGCGTGCGATGGCGAGGCTACAAGGTCAACCTTGAAGGTATCAAGGAAGAACGGGCCAAGTCGTTAGAGAAGCTGAAAAAGATACCAACATCAAGTGCGGCCTCGTTGAAGTATATCACCGAGACGATGTCGCAATTGGATAAGGTCGGCTTCGGCACGTTGACCGGCAAGACAATCTTGCAGAAGATGGTTCAGGACGAACTGTGGCATTGCGACTGCACGGCTGAAACCAAGAAGGCCGATCCCGCGTGTACTTGCTGCAATGGTGTCGGACTCCTGATTCCGGCGCAGCGGGCGAATGAGGTTCTTGAAGCACGGTTCGCAAAGAAGGAAATCGAACTGTATGACAAAATCCTTATCGCTGGTCGTCTTCATGCTAGTTTCATCGTTATTGGCGCTTTGTCAAGTCGTATGTCTGGTGCTGATGGTCTTAACGCGCAAGGGATCAAACGCACGAAGAATGTCCGAAGAAACTTCGAATTTGCTTATGATGGTTTTGACCTTCTGGGTGGTGACTTCGATGCTTTTGAAGTTGTTCTAGCCGACGCAGCGTATGACGGTGCTTTGCGTGAAGACCTGACGACGCTGTATCCGTGCTACAACTGTCAGGCAACGGGCATCGACAGCAAGGGCAAAGTCTGCGAGGATTGCAACGGAACCAAAGAAGCTCCGAAGAAAATCCACGGCCTCTTTGCAATGGAGATGTACGACAAGACATACGAAGAAGTCATGGCGACGAAGGGCCGCACGCCCGATCTTTATAGTCTCGGCAAGAACGGTGTGTTCACGCTGATTTACGGTGGAGACTGGGGAACCCTAGTTCGCAAGTACGGAGTTGCAGAATCAAACGCCAAGCAGGCGATGACGAAGTTCATCAACAAGCGGCCCGGCTTAAAGAAAGGCCAGCAGCAAATCGTCGATGACTTCGGCTCGATGAAGCAGCCCGGCGGTCTTGGGACGCGGGTCGTCTGGGAAGACCCAAAAGAGTATGTAGAATCATTGTTCGGCGACCGTCGGTACTTCACATTGGAGAACATGATCTCCAAGTCGCTGTTCGATTTAGCCAATAAGCCGCCGCAGTCGTGGCGTGATATTAAAATCAAAGTGGTCCGTCGGCTGGATCGTGGCCCGCAGTTCGTTGCGGGTGCGACTGCCTCGGCTCTGTATGGTGCGGCCTTCGGGATTCAGGGTAGCGTGGTGCGTGCAGCTACGAACCATGTTATCCAGTCATCCGGTGCCCGCACGACGAAACGAGTTCAGCGTAAGATATGGGACTTGCAGCCACATGGTGCGCATCCTATCCGGGTACTGCCTTGCAACATTCATGACGAAGTTCTGTGCCCAACCAAACCGCCGTACAAGGAAGCCGTCATAGCTGCCGTGTACGACACGATTGAATCTTTCCGGCCTCGCGTGCCGCTGATTAAGATGGAATTCAAGCCAATGAAAAACTGGAGCGAAAAGTGATTTGTCGTATATGTGGTAATGACAAATCTGCACTGGAGTTTCGATCGTACCAACGTAACGGTCTGACTTATCATTTGAAGTATTGCAGAAGTTGTGGTAAAGAAAAGGATACACGGAATAGCCACAACACGAACCCTCGAAAGACTATGCTGGCTAAATACGGCTTAGATGAAACACAGTACCTGTTGATATTAAAATCACAGCAGGGTCGTTGTGCAATCTGCCGTAGAGAACCTTGCAGCGGGGAGAACTTCGCCGTAGACCATTGCCATCAGACTCAAAAGGTTCGAGGGTTGCTCTGCATAACTTGCAATACTGCGATTGGGAGTTTGCACGATGATCCTGAACTTCTAAGGGCGGCTGCCGCCTACTTGGAGAAATAATGGACGACAACGTCTACCGAGCGATGATTGAACTCTGCACCAGTATCGGTGCAGCCAAATTCAACGGCTTCACCCACAACGAAGAAGAGGCACTGCTCTACGAACAACTCTGCCGCACGATCACCAAACAAGCGAAAATCAACGAACTCGCCATCGACGTGAGCATGGACGACATAAAGGAACAGTTTCCCGAACCCAAGCACCCTGAAGATGAAGAACCGGGAGCGCCTGTCTGATGGTCATTGACAAGGATTACGCTGTCATATTGTACAATACGATCCGGGAGTATCACAATCGTTATCGGCATGTTGATGGGACTCAGGACCGCCCGATGCACAAGGAAGAGATGATCTTCTATATGTCGCATCTGCGATTGTGTACCAAGCACGCCAAATCGCTTGAGTTGCAACTGGATGAGCAAATCGCAGGGAGAGAGAATGCTGCCAACCCCTCTGGAAGCGGTTAGAGAGAAGATCAGATTCCGGTGCGGTCAACTCCGCGCCGTGCATCGGATTTCCGAAACGAAAGACTTCGCCAATGCGTTTGCTAAAGCGAATGAGGAACAACGGGCGAAACTGATACTGATATCAAATGCGAAAGATATGCGTGTCTGGATGGCAATGGCGAACAACCAGCCTCTTGCGGCGCTTAGTTATCGTAAATTGCGGGATATGGCCAAGTCTGAAAACGTGTTCAACTACAGCAGGCTGACTCGTGACGAGATCATCGCTGCACTGGAGCAACGTCGTGCAAGAAGCGTGGAAACAAGTACAAGACCTCATTGACGAACTCAAGCCGCTCTTAGCAAGAGCCGGCGTCCCGGTGCGTCAGGTCACGATGCCAGATGCAGACCCGGACGTGATTCCGTTGTCGAAGTTCAACGAAATCTTCGACTGGCTGCACAAGTTCCAATTGAGCGACGAGTGGGTCGCTGTCCTGAAAGTCTGGGCATTGGTGCCACCGCATCAATGGGCCGGTTATGATCTGCACGAATTGACTGGACTGCAAGAACAGATTCTTCTGGAAGCTGCTCTTGCCAAAGCACGCAAACGCTGGAAACTCGAACGACCCTCATTCTTTGGAAGGAAATTCCGTGCCAAAAACGACAAAGGCGACAACGATCCCGAGTTTGAAGACCTTGAAGAAAACGCTGACCGACTCAGCCAGGAATCCGAGGATTCCGCCGTATAACGTCATCGCCGAGACGGCGACCGTTGACTACCTGATCCAGAACTCAGTCTTGGAGTTGCGAGGCGAAAATGCCAAAACCGTCCAGTCCCTCGAATCAGTTATCAGCAATCTTGGCCTCGCCCTCTGCCGGCTTAAAGCTGACCAACGAGACAATAGCTAAGTACGGACTCGAACCGACCTTTCGTGGGACGGTCGAGAATCCGACGGTTACTGTCAAAGGGAACAGTCATCCTTGCGGGGACGAGATTGAGTTTCAAATCTTATTCAAGATGGGCAAGTTTCAGCCCTACATCGCCGACATTGCCCACAACGGGCACGCTTGTTGCTTAACGACAGCGGTCGCCGACGTACTGTGCTGGAACCTTGTCGATCGCGGCCTGGACCGTTTGATATCAATATCAAGAAGCGATGTGATTGATCCGGGTCTCGAAGTTAAGACGAACCGGGAAGGCTGCATCCGACTTCCGCTTGATCTGATAAGGCAACTGTATGAAAACGCCAAAGCTCTACGACCAGAAGGGACCGGAGTGGACAATCCAGCAAAACTTAATCAAGTTCATGATTGAACGTGGTTGGTTTGTCAAGGTCATCCACGGAAGTGTGTTCCAGTCCGGCCTTCCTGATCTGTTCGCTTGCCAGCGTAAGTATGGTTCGCGTTGGATCGAAGTCAAGAATCCGTTATCGTATAAGTTCCAGCCGACGCAATTGGAAGTCTTCCCACGGATGATGTCCGAGGGCGTCGGCGTCTGGGTGCTGGTTGCAGCGACCCAGGTCGAGTACGACAAACTATTCAAACCCCCTAACTGGTGGCAGTATCTGCCAATTGCAAAATGACAAGATCAACCCACACCTATGTCGTGCTGAAAATCAGCCCGGCGGCTTACAACGAAATCAGCGAAGCGTTGCGTGCCGCCGGCTACGATCAAGCGTTCATGGATGACCCGCATCGGGACTCCGATGTTCCCTTGATCGACATGCACGGCATCGCGCTTGACAAGAAAGGTCACGACTGATGCCGCTCCTCTTCATCGACGAGTTTGGCAACCAGACGCAGCAGAAAGAAATCACCGAGACGGATATCGAGGCTGCCGAAGACGGTTGCCTCGATATCTTCCGTCTCAATGGTGATCGCTTTCAGATGCTCATTCACCAAAACGAATGGGTTGATATTCAAGACGGCCCTGCTGCCACGGAGCCACCATGCCCTACATAAAATCCGAGGCCCGACGTTACTTTGATTCTGATATCCATTCGGTGTCCCTGAAGCTGCGAGAAGAACGGCATCGGGACACGTCGTCCGTTGATGGCAATTGCAATTATGTCATCAGCCGGATTGTGGCATCCGCCTTCGGACCACAACTGGCCGGTGAGAAGTGGCGATACTGGATGATTGCCAGAGCGATGGGTTGCTTCATCTGTGCGGCCCTTGAGTTCTATCGGCGGGTTGGTGCCTGCCGTGAGGATGACGTAATCACCGAAAATGGTGACATTCCCGAATACGAAAGACCCAAACAATGAGCGACCGTATCTATCTTGCTGGACCCATCACTGGCCTCAAACATGCCGACACTATCGGCTGGCGTCAGAAGTTCACAGCCCTGCTTGCCGGGACTGCGATTCAATGCTTCTCGCCGATGCGCGGGAAAGACCACTTGAAACTGCTCGACAAGATCGAGGGATCATATCCCGATAATATCCTGTCGCGGTCGCGGGCGATCATGACCCGCGATCACTTCGACTGCACGCGGGCGACAATCGTCGTCGCCAATTTGCTACGCGAATACATGCCGGAGAACGGCCTGCCGTCGCTGGGCACTGTCATGGAAATCGGCTGGGCCTTCATGGGCCGTGTGCCGCTCATCGCCATCATCGACGAGAAGGATTCGCCTTACGACCACCCGATGATTAACGAAGCCATCGGGTTCCGAGTCACCACTCTCGAACAGGCTGCCGAGACGGCCAAGATGATCCTGTATCCGGTCTGATGATATTCAAAATCATTGTGACCATCTTTTCGATATGGCTGTTTCTAGGTCTTACCTTTGGAGAACCGAATGTCAAACGCGGGAAGTGTCGAGAAAACTGGTTCATCTTCTGGTTCTGATCTTGCCAGCCGGATGATTGATGAAGCCCTTGCTTGGGGTCATCGGCAACGCCGAATCAAGGAAGGCAATAAGCAGGCAGCACGCGAGCATGAGGCCGATCTTCGGAACGGCCAGCACAAAATCCGACTGCTTATGGCCCTGCGTTCGGGGTATGAGAAGCGGGTTACGGATGATGCAATCGACGCACTTGCTGCCGTCGAATCCCAGGTCGCCGCCAATGGCATCTGGAACTGATAGGTTCCTGTGATTGAGGCCGGGCGCTCCCTTTCCAGCCCCGGCCTCTCACGGCTTTTGATACCAGTATCAACGGAGCAACCATGTTCAAATTCATGTTTCAGACTGCTCAACTTCTGATCGGTATGGCGATCCTCGGGGTCGCTGCGTGGTTCGGTGTAGAGTATCTTGTGTACGGACTCCGTTGGGCTGCCATCTACAGTGCGATCTACCCGGACTACTTCCAGTACGGCGGAACGCTGCTGACCTTCGCCGCCCTGCTCAATCTCGTTGCCCAGAAGAGTAAGATATGAGCAAATTCGTACTGTGGATCGCGGGTGCTATCGTGGGTTACAGTTGGGCCTACGAAGACCCAAAAGAAATTGGCCTCGGCCTGCTCCTGACGCTTGCTGTGACGGGAGGTTGCCGTGCGGTTAATCGAAAGCCCAAATAAGTTCTCCTGCCTACCTTGTTCGTTTGCAATGGTACTTGAGATCAGCCTTAGCGAAATGTTGGGAAGGATCGGACATAACGGCGATGAGATCATTTGGCCTCACTTACCGGAACCTCAGCGACGGCGTGCATTCCACATACAGGAATGCGCGGCCGTCGCTTTTTCGTTAGGCTTCGGTGTCATGGAATTCCAGTTTGGGCCTACGTTGACGCCTGACGGGAAATCCGTGTATGACGTGCCAGTGAATGTCAATATCCGAGAATTGATGTCAGTATCAAATGGCGTGCTCATGGGTCGCGGACGCCAACATGGACACGCTGTCGGTTGGGATGGGAAGCACGTTCACGACCCGCTAGGCATCATTTATGATATTGAAAATCAAAACCTATTTGCCCCTTTCAGTTATTTCCTAATATCAAATCAATTTTCGCACTTCGGATTTGCAAAATCTCCAGTATCAAATCAAAATGAAAAATCTTGAAAATCTTTTTGGAATACCTCTTGTATTAGCGCGTCGCGCTTGACCGCGTGTTGACCTGTCGAATATACTGGTAGATGATCGGAAAGCGCCGCGCGCATTCGATCAGCCCGACCGTCGGCCCGACCTGCCCTATACCTCATATATGGGCGCAATCGGCCCGACGGAACGGCCAGACGGAACGGCCAATTTACAACGAATGTAGATGCGTTGATACGTCGGCCAATTTGATTTGATATTGGCAATTTGATTGATACTGGTATCAGAATGATACTGCTATCAAGACTCTGATTTCCGCATCAGCCCGATAAGCAGAGCGAACGCAAGAAGCGCGACGCCTCGGGATTGTGGCGGAACCCCACAAGTATGTATATTCGCCGCAACCGGCGTTTTTCCCGCATGGATCGTTTCCATTCCACTTTTCAAGAAAGCGAGGTTTGATACCAATATCAATTTGTTGATATGATGGATCGTTGAGCCATGAAACATTTATGGGCGTTTCAATGCCAAGACATTCCGACATTCAGCAAGCGAGGAAAGAAACGACGTGCCGTAGACCATCGGCGGTCACGTCGAGTGAGAGAGAAGAACAACCGAGTGGCAAATACACACGATGCCACGGTTGCGGTGGATTAGTTATCAAACCCTGTCTTCTTTGTAGACTGATAGCAATGGAGTCCTAATATGACCATCGACATGAAAGCGAAACTCGAAGGGGTTGCAATATCAAAGGCGAACTCATTCCGCCCGCATCATCCTGAAAAGCAACGCAAGAGTCGTAGGCGATATGGACAGAAGCAGGGGAACCTTCCGAAGAACAAAAAGACTTTGAAGTTTGCCCCGCCAGAAGCTCCTGTAGTCCCTGACTTCATGAGGGAGATTCTTGCGAGATACGTTAGTACGCCTTTCTGAAGAACGAATTGCGATACTGATATCAAAGTTGCCTGACAAGGAAGCCAGGGATGAACTGGTCGTCGGGCATTTGAGACTTGGAAAGTATTTAGTGGGCCGCGTCCGCCGACAATACGGCGGTGACTCGGGCGATTTGCTGGGTGCTGCGACACTGACGCTCATTAAGTGCGTCGATCGTCTGGCTTCCGGGGATAAGGTGTTAAGTGATGGCAATATCAGTCGGTGGCTAACGATTGAAATGATTGGTGCAATGCGGGCAGAAATATGCAACAGTGCATTAGTCAGAATACCGAAAGCTACCTTGCTCCGGCACGTTGCCGCGGGCTCCCGAATGGGAATGACTCGCCTTGACTTAACGGATGCCGTACTAGGTTCGGTGTCTAACCCGAAGCGATACGAGGATCAAGACCGTGCAGAAATGGAACGTCTTGATAGGGTCAAAAGCATTCTTAAAACCGATCTGGAGCACAAGGTCTTTGATCTGAGATATCAAGGTCTGAGTGATACAGAAATTGGCGATTTGATTGGAATGAATCCTCGATCTGTTTTTCGCATCCGCGAAGACATTGGCAAACGCTTTATGGAGAGTGAGAATAATGGTGAATAGCGCTATGACAGCGAAAACTCCGGCTACGAAGGTCGGTTCCCTCAAAGGTGGACGTTCGGAAGTGATTGACGAATGGACGGCGAAGTACAATGAATATCTCAACAATCCCCCGCAGCCCGGCACAATTCTGCGTGCTTTCGGCGACAACGAGATGGCCAGGATTGATGTTGATATCGAACAGGGCAAACCGCCCTTCTTGTACGGCCGGGCATACGTCCCGTGCATTGTCGGAAGTCCTCTCGGTTGGTATCTCCAGTCGAAGGATAACACTTCAGCGTATGGTTGGAAGTGCATTCTTCTGCCGAAAGCAAGGGAAGAAGCGATTCGCAGGTTGGGCTTGTCTCAGCCGGTGATGACAGTCTTCGCTCTGAAAGTCGTTCGTATGTCTCAGTCAGGCAACAGTTTGCTCTGCGAGATTTGCGAGTTCAATCCGCCGCAGGTTCCGCCTGTACAACCAACAGAAACGGCAGCGGCATAATGTCCTTATTCGATCGCGTCGAGTTTGATGATCTTGTCCCGGATGAAGAAAGGGGATTTGATGACCGGAAGCTGCCCGCCATGATATCGAGTATCAGAATGCAACGCTGCGTCTGCAACCCGATTCAGGTTCGTGAGATTGTGGGCACTACCAAGTACAGAGTTGCCGATGGTATGCTCCGCTACACGGCCCTATCACGGCTTCCGTTCAGTCATCCTGCTCGATTGTCGATTCCAGTCGAGATTCTCTAGTCCTGGCAACAGGCTAGAGAATCTCTTTTGAAAGGTGGTGTTAATGCAGCAATCTTAGGTTTGTTTGATTTTTGATTCCAATATCACTTTTGGAGATTACGATGCGTAAACGCAACATGCAACTCGGTGCAACAATCCGAGAGTATCTCACGAATCACCCAGAAGCTACGACTGAAGAAGTCATGGCCGCGACGGGTGCCAAAGTCAAACAACAGGTCTACCAGCAAAAGACCTACATGAAGCTGAACAACAAGGTTCGGCGAACAACGTCGCGTATGACGGAGTCGCAGCGACCTGCGATTGCCGCCGCGAATGGTGTCCCCGATCCGGTGAACATGGAAGTATCGCTGCCGGCGGCTGGACTCCGCCTCAAGCTCAAGGAAGGCAAGAAGATGGTGGGAACCCTGGGTATTTCGCACCAGGGCATTCGTTTCACGCCGGCAAACGGAAAGAAGATGCCGGCCAATCAAATGCCGTGGCGGGTGCTGAAAGCCCTGTCAGGCATCGAGGTCGGCTAGTCGTAACAACAGTCCTCTGCCCGGTTGATATCAGTATCAACCGGGCTTGAGGCATTAGCAGAGGTTAGCTTAGTTTGGACCCACCAAAGGGAACCACCTGACAAAGAAAGGCGGTGCGCCATGAAGTTCTAACCCTCAAATGCAAATGATCTTCAAGGCAGAGATGATGCAAACCGAGTGTGAGAATCAAAATGGAGTCAACCCTTACGGAGAACGTGATACCATGAACTAGAGCCAGAAATGGCTTGCTGGTAAAAGTCCGCTGTAGCTCAGTGGTAGAGAGGGACGGGCAAGACCTGTCCAGGTCGCGGGTTCGAATCCCGCCAGCGGACCTGTGTGTTGCGTTAGTCAGGTAGGAGCAGACCTAGTGGGACGGGAGTGGAGAGCATTAAGGAATGGCAGTAAGGCCGATCAGCCAGAACCCACCCTATGTTCGATCCATAAACGGAGTGGCAGTGACGCCTGATAAGCTGATCGTGTCCACACCGGCCTGACTTTTGATACCAATATCAATCTGGAGCAAACATGAAGACAATCGTGCTTCCGAACGAGTTGACGGCAAAACTTCACGACGTAACGGTGAACAGTGAGAATCGGTGTCAATGCTGCGGGGATATGTGCCTGCAAGTCCAAATCGACGGTGAGAACATACACGGCTACCAGCCGCTCGCCAACGGCTATACTGGCTTCATCATCCACGATCAACGGTTCATCTTCCGTCGCACGCTCGATCAGTTGCGTGTGGAAGCTGGACTCCTGACCGCCGATGAATTCGCCGAGGCCGCTTACGAAGGGGCATGATGAAACTCATGGTGATCTGGGCCTCGCCGGCCGGCATTCTTGAATTGATGAAACGGATGCAAGAGCACAAGTTTGATTTTCAAATCGAATTTGTCCAAAGCGGTGTAGCGTACCTGACTTCAAGTGCAATCAGATGGTCGCACATGGAGTTGTGGTTGGCCGAAATCAGAAAGCAAGTCGAGACTGACTTTTACCCGGAAATGGTGGGACTATGAGTCAATACAATTGCCCGTGTGGACGTATCATGGCGGGCGACGTGCCGGCCGATGGAACCTGCCCCGGATGCGGGACTCCGTTCGTGACTCTCGAAATCAATATGCGGGTGGTCTGCACTTGCTGCGGCGGCACCGGATTCTATGATCCGTTGTTCGGCCCGCGTGAGCCGTGCGGCACATGCAAAGGCGAGAAGTTCGTCGATGCCCCGAAAGCCAAGCCGGCTGTGAGTTCCCAGTTCAACGACAACGAAAAGTTGTCGGCTGATATCAGACCGATGGGTGCCCGCAAATACATTGACGCTGCCACGACGGCCGACGAGCGGCGACTCCGTAAATCGGTTGCATTTGGCGTGATGTACGGCGGGAACGCTGGCGAGGTTTCGCGTAAGCTCAGAGAGAACATGGAACGGAAGCCACTGACTCCCGAAGAGAACATCTTAGTGGAGTATGCTCAAAGAGATATCGAACGGACACAAGCACTGGCGGATTTCTACCGGGCTGATCTCGGTGAGCCGCATGTGCCAACGCCGCGTAACAATGAAGCCGATGCCCTCGCGTATAACGCAGCCCTCGGCTGGATGCCGGTGAACCAGCATTCGGTTCTAGGTGACGTGAAGGAAATGACGCCGGAAGGCATCAGGACGATGACGCCGGATGACTATATGGAGTACCGTCGAATACTAGGATTCGACAAGAATAACGTCCCGTTCAGCCGCCGGCAGAGCGAAAGCAGGATGCACCGCGTCGGACACAAGGTTGGTGAGATTGGTCTCACTTTCACCATTCCGAACGAAATGCAGGACAAGATCGAAAAGGTCGATACATTGCTCCGCAGCTTCGTTGTGCAGTTGAAAGACCTTGGTGTTAAGGTCGAATCCGCGACAGCCGCGGTTGACAAGTTGCGGGTCGCTCTCGACATTGATACTAAAATCAATTCGACCTGGACTCGCAAGCCGTTGCCAAACTATCAGCACATCCCGGACTACGTCTTCAAACCAATGTTCGAGGCTTCGATCATCGAAGACGAGTCCAGTGTCCTGAAAGACATGGATTTCAAACGCATCGAAGCAATGATGGAACGCAAACGAGCAATCATGCAACTCTCAACATTCAAGGCGATGACCGAAGTCCCGCCGCTCTACTATGATCCCGAGACAGGAGCAATCGCCCGCAAACCGTGAACTGGTCGCAGTATCAACTCGCCGTATTCGATCGTGTCGGTAGACCCGGCAACCTGTTTGTGAAAGCTGTCGCTGGCAGCGGTAAAACGACTGTGATTGAGGAATACATCAAGCGTATTCCATTTGAGCGATCTGTGCTGGCGATGGCATACAATTGTCATATCCGCGACGAGTTGATGCGACGGCTGTCGCCCTATCCGAACGTGACCGTGAAGAACCTGAACGGGTTCGGCAACGGGATCATCAAAGAGAACACGGGCTGGGCGAAAGTCAAAGATACCAAGACGATTGACGTGTTGTTCTTCGACGTTCTCGGCGGTGCGAAGTCCGAGGCGTTGAAGTCAGTCTATTACAAGACCAGACGCGGTGTCGAGAAGATTGTCGGCCTGTGCAAGAATATGTGCATCTGGGCTCCGACAGCCGACGACATCATCGGCCTTGCGATGGATTTTGATATCAATGTCCCGGATGAGGTTCACTCCTGGGTCGAGATGATTCAGAAGACGATGGAGTTGAGTTGGCAGAAGCCGAAGACAATTGACTTCGACGATCAGATTGCCTACCCTCTCTATCACAAGATGGACATTCCGCAGTTCGATGAAGTCGTCGTTGACGAGGCACAGGACTTATCTTCTTCGCAGCGGGAACTCTGCATCCGAGCGAGTCGAGATAAGTTGGTTTTCGTCGGTGATCCGAGGCAGGCTATCTACCAGTTTCGAGGCGCAGATGAGAAATCAGTCGAAACGATCATTGCTACGGCTGATTGCATTGTACTGCCACTTAGCGTGTGCTATCGTTGCAGCAAGGCCGTCGTCAACGGTGCGAAGAAACTGGTGCCTGATATCGAATATCACCCCGCCGCCAAAGAGGGTATCTACGACCGCATGTCGGAAGAAAGGTATCGGGGCTGCGTCGTTGGCGGCGATGTTATTCTCTGTCGGTGTACCGCTCCACTTGTTCAAGAATGTCTTAGGCTTATCCGAGAGGACAACAAGGCTACCGTAAAGGGCCGAGACATTGGCGAGAAGTTGCTGGAGTTGGTGGATGCGGCAACAGGTGACGAGGGACTGTCTGTCGAACACTTTGCCACCGAACTTCATCTGATCGTTGCCGACAAGATCAAGCGACATCCTAAGAACGAACAGGAATGGCAGGACAAGCAGGACACGATCGAGTGTTTCTTCTCGACCTGCCAAACTGTTGCTGATATCAAAAGGAAGATCATCTCGATCTTTGAAGACAAGCAGGATGAATCGGGCATCCGGCTTATGACGGTTCACAAGTCAAAGGGACTTGAGAATCGTCGAATCTTCCTGATCCGGCCCGACTTGCTGCCGCACCCTAAGTCGAGAGACTTGGAAGCGGAAAACAATCTTCATTACGTTGCCATCACCCGTGCAAAGGAAGATTTCTGGTATGTTGACGCTCCGCAAAAACGATAGCAAGTGTCCGAACTGCGGCCGTTGCACGGATATCCAGAACAGGGGTGAGAACAGTCCAGAAAAAGTGTGCATGGGCTGCGGGCATGTCTGGCATCCCACGACTGACGGGATGCAGAACGTGCGGGTTCGAGTAATCGAACCTAACTCCGTCTGGAAGGGAGAGATTGGTAGTATCAAAGAGATTCTACCTATTACCGGCCGGAACATCCGCGTAGCATTCAAGCCGTCGAAGACGGACACATTCGCTGATCTGTTTCATACGTCACACCTGGAGCAATTATGATCTGTCTTGAAACCGGCCAGATGAAGGTGAATGATATTGAAGATCAAATTGACCGATGGAGCGTATGGTTTCTCACGCCCGAAGGATCGTTCCCGACTCTTCAAGAGGCGAGGGATTCATGCACCAAAATCAATTACCCGCATCACCTAATCCGTCCGGTGCCGGTTGCCCTGGGCCAGAAGATATTCGAAATCATAAATTGGTGAAACGCCAACGATGGAAAGAGTGGCGACGACGTTTCGACGGACTGTTTTCCTGGCTCGGTGCTGGTACGACCGAGCCGTTCATCATCGAATGGCTACCCGAGGAAAATCATGATAGTGATTGATGATCCGGTGTATCTCGAAATCACAATCAGCGGTGATATGACATTCATCGTTGTTATCGACGCAGAAGATGATCCGGCGCAATTTGCTCTCGGACTCTCAAACAAGATCAACAAGTCAGTTGATTTCAATGTCATTCCTTTCCTTAATGGTGGCACATGATAGTGAAAGGAAGACTGACGCCTGAAGGTTCAGACGGTGAATTCACGGCCCAGATCATGGACCGAAACCGGGGCATCCGAGTTGACCATACCACGGTGCCAGCATTCTGGGTTGAGGCTCTGTTTGATACTGAAGACATCGACAAGCTGGCGACCAAGAAGGTCTACATCATGACGCGGGAAGTAACCGGAGAGAACACGACGGTTCTCGGCACCTTCCGCCGGATGGGTGAGGCAAGACGGATCGCTTGGCAGCAGAAGCGACCGGAGTATGCTAAGATTCATTGCTGGGTGTCGCGGCGTGTCGAGACTCCGCAGGAACGGCTAAGACTCAACGCTTCTGATATCAGTATCGTTGTGACGGAGTACCCAATCCTATGACTCTGGACTCCGAAGGCTTCGAGCGTGCCGCATTCGCGTTGCGTCACGCTCTCGAATCATTCCACGGAATTGACACGCATCAACTTATGTTGTGCATGAACAAGTTCGAGGAAAGCGTAATGCGAATGGGCCGCATCGCTGGGATGCAGGCAGCTAACGATCAACGGAAAGCCATCGGTGATACGATGGCCTATACTGAACAGGACTTCCTCAATGCCTAAATGCTCTGATTGCGGCGGCAGCGGTAAGTATCAGCCTCTGATCGGCCCACCTGAAAACTGCACCAAATGCGGCGGCAGCGGAAATGATACTGGTATCAATGTTGGCCCGATTGATGCCCAGTGGTTGAACCTGACATTGTCCACCAAGAATCATGCTGGCGTGCAGGTTGGTCAGTGGTACGTCTGGGGACGGGACTACAACAAGCCAATCCAGATTTGGGATGAAGTCGATGTACGATTTGACGACTTCAGGCTGCTGGCCGTTGATACCCGGCACTGTCAAGGTATGCCGCATGATGAACAGCAGAAACAGATGAAGATGATCTTTCAGGATGATCGGCCAGACGAATTCAGTCTGCTTCAAAAGATTGAAGCTGATAATAGAATCAATCATGTGTTTCCGCCTACCATCTTCGTCGGCCCGAGGATTCAATTCTTCATACCTGACGGCCACCACGTTGCTTTCAATCATGTGTATACGGCTACCAGCCGTAAAGCGTTCTGTGGCGATATGCACGGTCCTGGTCCGATGATGCGTGGTATCCGAGGCCAGAAATGGCGACTCGGAAGTACCCAAGTCTCGACCCCGAAATACTCGTGGTACGCTCCAACAGTGAAAGAACTCCCATAATGTCGAAGCGACAATACGTTCAACTGGCCCATCCCTACGAACAGAAAAAGCATCTAATCGCGGGAAAGTATGTGTCCGAGAAGCTGGACGGCGAACGGGCGATCTGGGACGGCGGTGTCAGCCGAGGGCTGTACGCTGACGAAGTGCCGTACTCTAATACGGCGAAAGACAAGAAACGATTTTACGCGACGGGCCTGTGGACCCGCCGCGGTAAAGTCATTCATGCCCCGAACTGGTTCCTCGACAAGTTGCCGAAAGCGGTACTTGACGGGGAACTCTTCGCCGGTCGAAGTCTGTTCCAGACATTGTCATCTGTCGTGCGAAATCAATCTGGCACGTCGGACTGGAGCAATATCCGATACATGATCTTTGATGCTCCGCCGTTGGAGACATGGCTGTCTGACGGAGAAATCAGCGACAAGCCGCACTTCGTCAAGACGCTCAAGGGCTGCATCGAGTGGTGGAAAGCCAGGGAGCGGCAAGTCAGCCAAGTGATACCGAGAATCACTTTCAGGGAACGTCAAATCTACCTGAAGATGATGAAGTTGCAGGAACCTTGCATCCTGCATCCGCAGACGTTGCTGCCGGATGGCGAGAAGTCGGCTATCGAAAAGGTCAACGAACTTCTGGACTCCGTGCTCGATCTCGGCGGCGAGGGTTTGATATTGAAATCAGCGACCAATCTTTGGACCGGCGAGCGGACCAACGATATGCTGAAGTTCAAGCCCTGGCACGACATGGAAGCCGAAGTCGTCGGGTACACGACTGGCCGGGAAACAGACGCCGGCAGCCGGTTGCTCGGCAAAATGGGTGCTTTGATTTGCAAGATCAAAGCGGGTGAGTTCAAGGTCTCTGGATTCAAAGATGTTCAGCGTGTGCTGGCCGCAATCGGCGGCGACGGAAGCAGAGATGCTCCGGGTTGGGCATCGGAGAATCCTGACTCCGTGTGTCCGCCGTGGATGCACAATCCACTGTATCCGCGTGGATCGGTGGTCACGATCAAATACCGGGAGTTGACCGATTCAGGGCTCCCGAAAGAAGGTCGATTCTGGAGAACATTCAGTGCATAAATATCTGATCGTGGTCAATCAAGTGACCTATGTTATGCAGGCAGCCGATCACACGACCGAAGCGCTGGAAGAATGTCGGCGTAACTGGCCAAATGATATTGCAATCACTTCGATGGTGGTTCTGGCCAGATTCGGTGATTTGGACGGTGACACTTTCACGATAGGAAACCCACCATGAAGGGCTTTATCGAGGTTACGATCAGCAACGAGAAAGTGTTGCTGAACATCACGACGATCGACATGATCGCCCCGCGGCCGGCATCCGCCGGTTCCCAGATCACTGTCTTCTTCGGCGGTCCCAATGAAGACGATACAGTTCTGTACGTCTCCGAGACTTACGATGAACTCAAACAGAAGATTGTGACGGCGACGCAATGACCCGGCGTGAGAAAGAGTTGTTCTCAAGAGCGATCATGTTTGCTTGCAACGTGCAAAACGTGCCGCTCGACGATGGTGTTGGGATGAATCGGGTAGCTCGTGAGATCGCCGATCACCTGACGTTTGATGTTAGCCACGCTGAAATCATAGCGGCGTGTGCTGTAAATTTGGCCGGCAAAGGTAAACGCCGGTGCGTTCCTGATTCTGATTTGTTGTACCGCCTTCAACGAGGAAACTCATGAACGATTTCTGCTTCAACGACAATGCCAATACCCGAGATAGACACGTCCGTAACGGATATCACATTGGTCGTCCCGCAGCAACTCAATGTCAAACAACCGAACAACTCGAAGCCTGTGGCTTGATTGGAGTCTATGAAAACAAAATCGACGCCGAAGACAGCTTTCCAGATCAGGATAATGCAGCACGACCCGATGAAAGAACACAAGCTGGGGTTCTTTCTGGAGTTGTACCAATTCAAGAAGCCGACCTGGGATTCCATCAAGAAGGCTCTTGAGGCCCAGATATCGGATATCGAATTCGATCTTCTGGAGAAGCACGAGCCGAACAGGGACTACAACGTCATGGCGTCCCGTCGAGCGTGGATTCAAGACCTCGTTCGTCACATCCCAAAAGGGAAGACTGCACCGCTGCCGGAAGATGCCGGTCGAGCACTGCGGATTCGGGAAATCGAGATAGCCTGATTTCAATATCAAAGGTGTACCAATGAGTGATCGTCGAAGACTTCGTACACCAGAAACCAAGTGCTATCATTGCGATGGGAGCGGGATGGCTAAGAACGGCATCACGCTGTTTGAGATTTGCGTGCATTGCAACGGCTGGGGCGTCGTGCTTCCGCCAGAACGACCAGAGCAAAGAAAGGCAAAGAGAAATGGGATGTCCGATAAAACCCGGCAACGAAAACGTCGCCCGCCTCGCTAAAGCGTGGCACTTCGGCAAGCGTGACGCAAAGCCCGACATGAAGGCGGTCGCCGCGTATCATCAGTCGAAGCGTCCGCCGAGAAAGGGGAAGGCTACGCCATGAAGTTCGAGTTCCTTCAATTCCGTCGCTACCTCGACAAAGACAAGAAGTGCGAACGGACGTTGAATATCAATCCAATCCTAATCACCGCCATCGAGAAAGGCGACAAGAAGGATGAAGTGGTAATATGGGTATCGGGAGCACTGCATCCGCTCCATGTTGTTGGTAATGTGAAGTTGATTAAGTTGGCCGTCGAAGCGGCCATAACCAGCATCATCAAGAGCATCAAATGCGAAAGCCAAAATACCTGAGTCCGTCATCCGTCAAAGCGTGGGACTCGAATCGGGACGAGTTCTATCTGAAGTATCTGGCCGAGAATCGGCCGGAGAAGTTCCCGCAAACCAAACCGATGGCTGCGGGGTCCGCATTTGATGCTGCAATCAAATCGTATCTCTACTACAAGCTGTTCGGGAACTACGGCCCGAACAACCTGTACGAGCCGACGACAATCTTCGAGGCACAAGTCGAGAAGCACAATTGGGATTGGGCACGCCCGGTCGGGAAGCACATTTTCGACCGTTATTGCCTATGCGGTGGCATGGCCGATCTGATGCTCGAATTGCAAAAAGCGGCTGGCCCGCCGCGATTTGAGTTCAGCATCGAAGGTTTCATCACCGGGAAGGCTGCGAGCGTGCCCGTTTTGGGCAAGCCTGACGTGTTCTTCGTGAACGCCGAGGGTGCGAGAGTCATTCTGGACTGGAAGGTCAACGGCTATTGCAGTAATAGCGCGACGAGCCCGAAGGCCGGATACGTCAAGTGTCGGGACGGTTGGCTGCCCGGCGAACGGAAAGCGACGAGGGGTTCGGGAATGCCGCACGCAAGCTGCATCCCGACCAGCTATCTTGGTATCAGTATCAACAAGCAGATACTGATGGAACAGGTCGATGTGGACTGGGCCAACCAGTTGTCGATCTACTCCTGGCTGCTTGGCGAGGAAGTCGGCTCACAAGACCTGATTATCGGGATCGACCAAATCTGCGGTCAGCCCGGCGAATCAGGGATTCCGTGGCTCCGATTCGCCAGCCACAGATGCCGAATCGGTGGCGAATATCAGTTCGCGTTGCATCAACACGTTCAGGATATCTGGGCTCGCATCGAGTCCGGCCATATCTTTGACACCATGACCGAGGAACAGTCGCTGGTCCATCAACAAGACCTCGACGCGATGGCGAAGAACCTGACCGGCGACGACGATCTGTCCAAATTCATGAGCCAGATGCGTCTGGCAAATGCGTAATCCATTTTGATATCAACATCAACCGAGAGCCATGTGACGAACAACCCATTTGGTAATTGGCGTCCAGGGCTCAAGGGCGGTGCATCCCCAGAGTTTTACAAAGATGCTTTGACGGGACTGTACGTGTTACTCGGCATGATGTTTGGTTTCACTGTGCTCATGCTCATTGTGTTATTCTTTCTGAAAGGTTGCTTATGAAGTACGTTTCAATCGACCTTGAGACGACTGGTCTCAACCCGGACAAGTGTCAGATTCTGGAGATCGGTGCTGTGTTCAATGATGACACCGTTCCGCTCGCCGCTTGTCAGGTCTACCACCGGCTCATTTATCCGCCGGGTGGCATCTTTAAGGGCGAGGCTTACGCCCTGTGGATGAACGCCCACATCCTCAAGGAAATCCACGATCTTAACACGGCGAAGGCCGGGAAGGACAAGCTGATCGAGAACGGTGATTTGAAATATCAATTCGCCGAATGGTTGTATCAACTCGGCTACGAGAAACGCGACGACAAAACCGCTGGCGTCGTCGCGGCCGGGAAGAATTTTCAAGGCTTCGATCTGCGATTCCTTCGCCGGTACGACGTGGAAGACCTGATTATCTTCAAGCATCGGGAGATCAATCCGGGGATGTACTCGCACCAGTTGGCTGACGACGTGCCGCCGGATACGGCAGCCTGTCTGAAGCGTGCTGGCCTGGAAGGTTCGGTCAAACACCGAGCGGTGGATGACGCTCTCGACGTATGTCGTCTCATTCGGACACACTTCGGTGTTCCGATCTGATGAAGGAATACGTCTGCGTCTACGTCAAATCCCTTGTGCCTAACCATTGCCTTTTGATACGGAAATCAAGCCCGGACTGGCAGAAGGGAAAGCTGAACCTAGTCGGCGGCAAAATCGAACCGGGAGAAACGGTCGAGCAAGCTGCGAAAAGAGAGCTTGAAGAAGAGACGGTACTTGTCGGCTTTAACTTCAAGGTCCGTGGTGCAGTAACAGGCAAGAAATGTCATGATCCGAAGTACGATCAAGATGGCTGGATTGTCTGGTTTCTGACGTGCGATATCGACGTTGACGTGCTTGAAATCGACCAGTCGCATCGGGAAGAGCCGGTGCAGTGGTACTGGATTGACGAAGCACTGGACATTTTACCTCTGATCCCAAACCTCAAACTCATCATCCCATTACTGGACATAAACGCACCCGACTGGAAACTAACGGAAACTCCGAGCGGTCTTGTGTACGAGTCCTGTAACTGGGAGACGAGATGTATGACCTCAGTATGAAGTCATACTGCCGCGGGCATCTCGACTACCTTGTTGATATTGATATCAAGTCCTATGACGAAGTCTGGGAGCCTAATCAACTTCACAAGGTCGGTCGCGATATCCGTGTCTGTGTGATGGACACGTCGGATGAGATAGTCGGCTTTTATCTGGTCAACGCTCAAGCTGGCCGGTTGGGTCGCTTAATCAAGTTTGCTGTGAAACCGTCCTGGCGTCGTCAAGGCATCGGGACGTTCATGATGGAGAATCTGCTATTGCAATCGTGGGAGCTAACGACTTTGTCGTGTCTTGTGGACGAAGCCGAGCTTCCGGCCCAACTCTTCCTGAAGGAAAATTACTTCGGATGCCGCCGCCAGTTGAAAGGGCGAAATGGAAACATCAACTACCTCTTCACCCGACCAACCTGCGCCCAGCGTGGTGAAACTCGGGCGAGCTAATTTCGACCCAAGCAAGTATTCGTTGATTATCCTCAAGCCGGATGCAATGCTAGGTGATTTGTGGGGAGCAATCATGCACCAACTGGCCATCTTCGGTCACAAGCCGATGTATGGCCGGACGTTGGTGATGACTGATACTGATATCAATTCACACTACGCGGAGCATGTGGGTAAGGATTTCTTTCCACGGCTCGCGGAGTTCATGAAATCTGGCCCGTCATGGGTCATGCTTTCGTTTGGATCGTGGTCAGCAGCACGCGACCTGTGTGCGAACATTCGCAAAGAATACAATACTAAGAACCCTTCAAACCTAATCCATGCCAGCGACTCGCCCGAAGCGGTTTTCCGCGAAGCGAAATTCTGGTTCCCAGGAATCTTCTCATGACTGTCGAATGGATCGGCCCTCGCGGCTTCCGCCGCTGTACTTTGTCGAGAGACCTTGCCACTGCGAAACGAGAGTTCGCCGGCATGGCTCCCTACGTCGAGTACAGCGACGGTGGCAAGACGCTGGGATACACGTTGAACCAATCAACGCCGCAATCACTGGCACCAATGTTTGCGGTGCAACTGCGAAGGGAACGAATATGATTGTGCAATCAAGTGACGGGTACTTCTACCAAAATCCCCGTTTCACGACGACGATTGCCATTGTCGAGTTCACTGACGATGGATGTTTTCTGTTTCGCAAGGGTAATGTAAGCTGGAAAACCGCCGTATCCGTATTGAGGCCACTTGGCATCAAAGCCAAGTTAGTCTTTGGAGCGGTGGCTCCGGGTGCCCAGAAGATCATCAACGGCGATTTGATATCAACGACACAATTCACCATCCAACTTACCGGCCCGATTCCGACTCCACACAATCATCAAGCCTGCATCCGGGAGCCTGTCTCCGACAACGAAGAAATCATCCGCTTCAAGGTCAAGAAACCGCGTCGCACTGTTCCAAGTGATGGCTCACCATGATTGAAGGCGAGACAACGTGGGGTGAGATTGATCTCAATTGGGGTGATATCATGCAACTGCTCCGGGAAAGGTTGCCGGTCCAAGATGAGATCGGACTTAACCGGGCAGGCGTCATGGTCAAGACACAACGCCCTATGATTGAGGATATCGTCTGTGCCCGTTCGGCCCGTGATGATATCCTAATTGCTTATCTGGCTGCTGCCGGCATCATTGTCCGACTAAGCACTTACCGGGAACCAAGATCAATAGACACCGACGCCCACGACAGAATTGGATTCGGCCAGGGTGGCGAGGGACACAAATAATGCAAATCGGCAAATTGACGCTGACGGATCGTCTCTACGAGAGTACGCCCGTCGCATTAACGAACTATCATTCCGTGGAAGCTCTGCGGTATGAAGAGTTCCATACACGGTTGTTGCTGTTTGGACCGAAAGGTCGGGGATTCTGGTCTCCCTTCTGTGAGGTCCAACTGATAAATCGCCTTTCGGATGGCCGCTTAATCGGCGTCTGCTCGGCGATGGAATTCAAAGCGGTGACGTTTCTGGAAATTATGAACGTCGTCGTGGCGGACTATGACCGCCGAGAAATGGCTAAGGCTCTTGATTTCATGCCCTTTGAGATCAAGTCCGGTCATACTTACCGATTTCAATATCAATTCCTGTTAAGGGGACGACAACATGATTTGCGCAGAATGTAGCGGAAAGGGAACTTATGCTCCCTTGTTTGGCCCGTTGGAAAAGTGCCGTGCTTGCGGCGGCACCGGGCAAGCTATCCGCGGTGAAAAGGCGAACAGCGTCATTGTTGACGAAATCGCATCGCCCTTGTGCGGCATCGTGAATAACCGCGTTGAGCGGTATGTCTGGCTTGCCCAGCGTTGGGACGCCCAGAAACATAACCTGACGGCGGGTCGCTGGTATCTGCACGAACCCGGTCGCCAGCCCGATGCTGTAGACGACACGAAGTCGCCGCACAGCAACAAGCTCACGTTCTCGTTGGATATCGACGACAGGGCTCTCAACACTTACCGCGAAGAGTTTCCGTCTCGTGGATTCAAAATCCACACCGAGGTTCGTGATATTGAATATCAACGGGTACTGGGTGAGTACGGATCAAACCCGTGCGTCGAACGTGGAGTCCTGTTCTCCGGCTTCAATGCAAACTGCGGTGCCGCCCGTGTCGAGTTCTTCGCAAGCGAAGATTCAATGGGCATTGCCTTCGTCAATGAGATGTCGAGTTATCGCGTCGTGACTCTGGCATCCGAGTTCAATAACGGCGCGCAAATCTACTTACCTCGCATCGCACACGGTAGACCATGAAGAACCGACCGAAAACCGTCACCTTCACTGATACTGAAATCAAAATCGTCGAACGCCTGATCCGCAGCGGAACGAATAAGGGATTAGGCATTGCTGATCTGATTGGTGGCGAGTATTCCGATTACCTCGAAGGTATGAATGACTCGCAAAAGCTCCAGTTTCTCGTGAAGATCGAAAGAATCGGAATCCTATGAGTTGCGACAGGAACAAGAAGCATGATTTGTATGATTGGCTGTTTCTGCTTTGGTTCGCGGTGATTGCAGTATCATTCGCGTCCCTCGCGTGCAGTTTCTGGCATCCGCAAAGCCGACACGACACTTACACGGCGACCCATGAATACCACTACACCGGGCTCGAAGACACACCGTCTGAACCGTGCGAAGCGTGCAAGTGCAAGGCCGGCGAAGATTGTTGCAAATGCAAGGAACCTTGCCCGCCAGATTGTGACTGCAATGGCTCTTGTGTCTGCGGCTGCCAGAAGGGTGGGGAATGCGGTTGTCCGCGGGCCAAAGATTTGAAAGAGCCTCAAAAAGAGCCTCACGTCACGGAAATCATTATCGACCTTAGCAAACCGTTGAAAGAAGTTCCACCGGACCTGTGTCCGCCGGAAGAACCGGCACCTGAACTTCCTAAGAAACCTACGCCGAAAGTCACTCCGAAGAAACCCGTTCCAAAACTCCCGGACTGTCCTTCACCATGATGCCATTCATCACGGTGGTCATGATGTTCCTGGCTGGGCCGTACTACTCATGGAGTACGGCCCAGTCATACGGTTATGGCTACCGTAGGCCGTTCAGCGTTATAACCGCCCTACCGTCGGCTGACTATTACCCGCCGACGGGCATTCAGGACTGTTGACATGAAAGACGTAATCAAATACGGATTGCCGATTCCGTTGATTGTGATATCAATTATCGTGTACTTTGTCTGGAATCCGCCCAAGTGCAAGTGCAATACCTGCACAGATAAGGTTTGCACGATATGCACTTGCACCAAAGACAAAAACTGCGGCGACGCGAATTGCCGGGTAAAACGATCCCGAAGAGTTCAGAAATAAATTGGCATGTCGTCGAACTTCTCTGCAAAGAAAGCAGCTTCTGGAAATGCACGATGAACCTGGAACTCAACCGCCTGATCTTCAGCAAGATCATCCTGCGGACGGCACGGCAGAACGTCCTGCGTCATCAGCACCTTTGGGCCGACCCCGTCCACGATCCGTAGCCGAATGGATTGACCACGAGATACTCTACGGCACCACTCCACCGACTTCAATTTTCAAAGAACTGCGAGACCCGCCAGTCATGGGACCGATCAGCCCGCTTCAACCAGCACGCAAGCTCCAACCAACATACCGCACCGGGCCGACATGCCGTGGATACATTCATGGTATGGCTGACGAGAAAGGTATCACGCATCCGGTAGCCGCGGTCTTCGAGCAGGCTGATGGCAGAATCACAATCAACCCGCTCCCGCCACCGGAACCGCCGTACACGCAGCACAAACCGGAGATCACGTATCTGTGGGATGACCCGCGTAAGGGCCGCTGTTATCGTCTGAACTTCGGTAAGAAAGAAATCTTCCTGACCTGGACCGAGATTCATTATCTTCAGCAGATGTTGGAGACAGACCCATGTCCGAGCAAGCCGATGGAAAGGGCAGCAACCTCAGGGCGCGTGCAGACGTAAAGAAACGCCATCGTCGGAAAGAACGACGACGGGCCAAGAAAGACCCGGAAACGGCACCGAAGTATCGCAAATATGATGGATACCTGACATGAGAGTTGATACTAAAATCAAATACAGTTGGTTGTGTTTTCGGCGGCTAGTCGCCAGATTAGAGCGGTTGAAGAAAAAGAAGCGACGCACGCTTCGTCCATTCTGGCGATCAGGAAAAAGCTCGAACCGTGCCTATTGGGCACGGGAACGAAGACGAGTGGATGCCGCCCGACGAGAAGCCTCACGCAATCCTCTGTGTTGGAAAGACACCGCACAATGAAGTGGTTCATGGGAGACCCACACTTTGACCACGAACAGGTCATCAATATGTGCAACCGGCCCTTCAAGACGGTTGCGGAAATGAATGATTGCTTGATATCCGAGACAAACTCATTCGTCGATAGGAAAGACGAACTGTATATCGTCGGAGACTTCTGCTGGCACCGACCGGCCTATTTCCGTCAAGCCATCCGGTGCAAGAACGTCCATCTGATCTGGGGTAATCATGACCGGCCAAACTACGCCACATATTTCAAGACTGCTCGCGACACTGCGATGGTTAAGTTTTGCAGCACGTCGAACGATCCTGATACTGGCAAGAGGATTCTGTGCCATCTTTCTCACTATCCTCACGCTTTTTGGCCTGCCAGCCATTATGGGAGCCTACACCTTTATGGACACTTGCACCGCCAGCGAGAGGCGTGGCTTGATATTGCTCTCGGTTCTGACCGTCGCAGTATGGATTGCGGCGTTGATTATATCCATCATCTTACAGGGCGTTTCCGTCCGATCTCCGAATTCGAAGTCGCAGGAATGCTCCTGAAACGAAAGGGCCACGACCACGTTGCCTTCTACAAGGCTTTCCAACAAGCAATAGGTGCTATCGGGAAGAACTAAAATGACTGATACTGATATCAATATCCTTCCATTCCATATCCCATCACCCCGTGACGACTGCGATCACAGCGAACAGGATGCCGACAGCTTCCACCACGTTTGTCTGATCTGCGGCGTAGAATGGTACGAGCTATGAGCAATTCAGCCACGCATTCCGAACACGTCAACGCCCCGCAGGTCAAGAAGACCGCTTCAACAACTTTCTCAATGCTTCAGATCGTCGAAGCACTGAACACCGTCTACCCTGATTTGAAGATTGATTTCCAAACCGTTCGGGCTCGCCACAGCCACGAGCCGAACGTCCAAATCACAACCGTCGAACTGGAGTGGACCGAAAAATGAGTAATTCGTATCGAACGGCCAGACAGGTGATTGAGCACCAGCGGAAGGTGGCACAGAACGTCTACAACAAGACGCTGGAAGAGTTGCGGGCAATGGAAGCGTTGCTTCAGCAGAATTGCCCACATGCTAATATGACTAATCATCCTGGATTCGCGGAATCTGACCCGTTCGACCAGTGCGACGATTGTGGATTCATCAAGATATGACGACCGACCTTGACGGCAAGCCTGTCTTGCTATTGAAGGAAGATGATGTGCGATCTCTGAAAGAGCAGCGGCCTTCCGCTGCGTTAATTGCTAGACTGGATAAGTTTCTTGAAGGCTGCGCAACGCATGTTGCCAGTCCAGCTTTCGGAACCTTATCGAACCGAACTTCCCCGCCCGCCTAGCACTGATACTGGAGACCGCCTACTATGAAGACGTTGTACGGACACATGAAAGACCTGGACGGATGTGGCCTGACGAAAGCCAACGTCCGGGAGCCGAAGAAGTTCTGGCACGTTGATTTCGAGTGGCCCGATGCAATCTGGCGGGGCCACGTCACCGAGTCTCCGACGTTCAAGAATCTGTTCGAGGTTTGGAACTACGAACTGACCGAAGCCACAGTTCGGCTCGAAAAGTGTACGCAAGACATGGACAAGGCCGTCTGGCAACGTCGAATTGATGTTGCAAATCAATTGCTCAACAAGTTCAACGACTGGCGGAAGGATCGCAAATCGCTGCCAGTAATGATCGACGAGTTCTACATCGAAGTCACGGAAGACGTGCTACATTGATTCGGCTCAAGGGTGAACTGTCGCCGGTATCGCTGGCGACAAATTACGTTGATCTGATTGGCGCAAGCAGACGTGAGGGCCGTACAATCACCCGCCCTACTGATTGCCATTATAGCGTTCCTGTTAATCGCTGCCCGAAGTGCGGCAGACTAATGACCAAATTACCCTGTGCCATCTGCGAACTGGAGAACCCATGAGTTTCGACCTGGATGCCCTGATGCTCAAGAAGCGGAAAGAATTTGAAGTCGGCCAAGTCAGATTCAGGGCGAAGGCAGAGAAGTTCATGTTGATGCACACTCGCATCAAGACGCTTGGCCTTAGCTGCGAAGTCCCCGCGATCTCGGAGTACAATATCGGTGGTGGGATGTGTCTCACCATCGAGCGGGAAGAGTTGCCGCTTATCAGGGAAGTCTTCGGCAAACTCGAAATCGGCGGCAAGGATGTCAAGAGCGGAGCGGATGGGACGATCTACGTCCACGTCCACTTGAAAGAGCTTCCGGGTTGCGGCGTCCAGTTCCGCTACGTGAAGACACTGTCAGCGGAACAGAAGTGTAAAATCAAAACCGTCCACAGCAGCTACGAAACCCTGGTCTGCGAACCGGGTTCCTGAAAGGTACTATGCACAATGACTTACCGAATGCCGTTGCGAGATATGTGCGAGCGGTTGCCGCCAAAAAGCGGGCCGAAGAATCCGAGAAGCGGGCCAGTGGTGAGATAAGGTCCGCAGAGGGTGATATCCACCGCATCTGCGAAGAGATCGTAAAGATCGCGGATGACAAGGTGGCCTACATCGAGGGCGGTGATGAAACCGTCGTGGTAGTTAGCAAAACGATTTTGGAAATCTGCCCTCTGAAGAAAGGTTTCAAACCGTGATATTCGTTCAATTCACACTCGGCATTCTCTTACTCTGTGTCGCCTTCACCGTATTCATGGTGGGTGTTATGGGGACTTTGTTCGTTATGGACAACATCGGAAATTGTGCCGATTCCGAGGAACTCGTTGATGAACTCGAAGACCTGCAACATCGGTACAACGAGCTTGTCGAAACGATGCTGGCCGTCGAAGAGATTCTTGATCCCGAGACTCCGCCAACACGCGAGGAACTGGAAACGATTGCTGATCTGCGGGCCGGCAAGTGCAAAGTGATACTGGTATCAGGAGCAGCCGATGCAGTACCAGCCTGATTTCTTTGCCGCGTACAGAAAGTACCTTGATGATCCGGCCGTAAAGGCCACCCACGCGAGGATGTTCAAAATCTTCGACGATCACTTCGTATGCGGGTCGATGAACCGCGTCGTGGACCTGGGCTGCGGTACGTGCGAGTTCGCGCGTTACATGGATGAACAAGAGTGGATGAACAGCTACCACGGCTTTGATTTGGATATCAGCCGTGCTGATGTTGACAACATCGACAATGTCAGCATTACCTTGAAGGAAGCTGATTTCACGACCGGCGATGTGATCGAGCCGCACGATATGTTCGTGAGCCTCTTCGCGTCCGAGATCATCCTACCGTGGGATGAACACGAGAAGTTGTACGACAAGTGGTTTGAGAAGGGCGCGTCGATTGGATTGGTGGCCGGCTTCCACTATCTGCATTGCCCGCACTTCCCGCAGGTTACTGAGAAAACTGGCTACACCGTCTACCAGACGACGCCCAGTTCTCCAATGCGCAGCGAACTACGGATGTGCCAGCAGGTGCCGCCGGGAATGTTCGTTGACCCGTTCGTTGAGGTCTGGAGAGTGATATGGCCGAGCAAATGAAACGACGCGGTTTCTTGGGCATGTTGGCGTCTTTGATACCAGTATCAAAGGTGCTTCTGACCATTCCGAAACCCAAACCGAAAGGCCCGAGTCCCGACTTGTCGGGTGCCGCAGCCTGCCGCCGGACAGTGGCTGATCCGGTCGAGTTAGTTCACATTCCGGTGTCAGAGATCGACTTCCACGCCCATGACTCTTTCGTCCGGCATCCGGTTATGGAACACGTTCACCGACTGGCGGTGGATATGGAAGAACGCGGCATGTGTATGCCGATTTACGTCAGGAAGATGGCATCCGGCAAGTACGGAGTCATCAACGGAACGCACCGTGCGTGGGCTGCCCGTAGCTTAAAGTGGCCGACGGTTTTGGCCTACGTCACGCACACGACGGACGCGGAAGCACTGGCCCTATTTATTAACCTCAACTCACAACGGAGCGTGAAATGTTGATGGCAGTAATCTCCCTGGGGACCGCGGGGATTGCTTTGCTTATTTTGGCAATTGTTACTTTGTTATTCCTAATTTGCGTTTGTCACGTTCAGGGAGTCCAAGATGCGGAACGAGGATATTCAGACAACTACCTCATCGACGACTTCACCCACGACGAGTTCGGAGATCAGTGAAGAACAGAGGCAAGATCAAATCTACCAGCTAGGCAACGTGATGAACTTGAGCTTCTACGCAGTGAACCGGCTCAAACAACTCTCGCCTGATGCCCTGGCCGAACTCGTCTACGTCTTCAATATCAAACCACCCACCGGAGTCTAACATGCTGAAGGCTTTCAATTCGTTTCAACTCGTAACCGCTTTTGCCCTTGCTCCGTTCGGGATTCAGTGGCTCTCGAACGCGACGTTCAGCGGCGCGCCGGCCGCGTTCTGGGTTGGCATCGTTGCCTACGTCGTCAGCTTCATCGCCATGTGCGTTGCCGTCCACGACTCGGTATGATAACCCAGTTCCTGACGTTCCTGGGCCTCGTTGGAGTTCTTATTGTGGTAGTTCGTGTCATCCAAAGGGAACGCATGACTTACAACCGATGCGTCAACTGCCGGGGCATATACGACGGCGACCATTGCCCGTGTCTCGACCACAAGACGCTGACGCCGCAGATGATAGCGGAGCGTCTAGGTCGGGTGCTAGGTGACGCCTTGTCGCAAGGCATTGAGATTCGGGTTCCTGCGGAAGCACTGCATGATTTGACTGATCCCGATTTGGTGTGGAGAATCACAAAGGGTATCCACTCCGTCAGGATGCGTCAGTAGCGTTTACTGTCCCGCAATTGCCTAGCCTTTGCGTGGACTTATGGAAGCTCTGTGCCTGAGCATGGCCAAAGGGTGATGGTAACAAGAGCGGGAAGGTGGACGTTACCAGTCCTAGTCCTACCGCCCGCAGGTTCGAATCCTGTCAGAGATTTCGAAGCGTGAACGTGGTTCGATTCCACAAAAGCCCTGTGTTGTCGCGGGTAATCGAAAGCCGCAGCGTGTATCGGCGAGGGTATCGTCCGAGGCTAGGTGGCCATCACAGGGTTCTTTGATATTAACATCAACTCACGGAGATAGCATGAACATCAACGAAACGAAACTCCAAAGAACTGTCAGAGGGATCGCCGGTGAAGTTCTCGCCGAACGCCAGTATCAGGAAGACAAGTGGGGCGACAAGTTTGACAAGAAGAACACGCCCAACGACTGGGTGTGCTACATCGCCAAGTACCTTGGCCAAGCAGTCACGTTGCCGTGGGACGCCGCGACATTCCGCAAGATGCTCGTCAAGACAGCAGCGTTGTGTTTCGCTGCAATTCAATGGTGTGACAAGACGAAAGGGAAGATGCCGAAACGGCATTACGACAAATGATATCCAAAATCAGTCGCCGCGGAATTTTGAGCTTACTGCCAGCATTCCTGCTTCCGGCATCCTGGCTCCCGAAGAAACCCGAACTCGTCCTGGTCAAGAAGGTTCACGGTGACGGCGTCAAGCGATGGAAGCACCATCCGTGCCCGAAAACGTGGTGGGATGCCTTCACCTTCATCCATCATCACGACGGACAGATCAAGGTAGGTTTCGACGGTGTCTCCGGCATGGAGCTAATCGTCATCAACATCGGTGAGTACGTTTGCTCATACCAGCATCCGTGCAACGTCATCGAGCCGAAGCTCGACGCAACCGCTTATTACAACGAATTCGTCGTTCCATGTGCCATCGCCCTGTGGCGAATCATTTACCAGAAGGAAGGCAACAATGCCTAAAGCCACACGTCAAGAAGTGTATGCTGCACTTGATACTGAACGTCTTTATCAGGATCAGCTTCCGGCGACCAGAAGCGACGGTGCGCCGCGAACCGTCGCTGACTACATCACGATGCTCTCGCACTATCAAGCCGAGGCTATCAGGGCGTGGACGACGAATCCGGGCGATGCCGAGGCTCTCGAAGTGATTCGCAAAATCGGTGGCATCGCGGTTCACTGTATGGAAGATCACGGAGCACCACCACGACGATGATCCAGCTACGCTGGACCGACGAAGACGTTTGGAAGGATGCTCACTGGCTACGTTCGATTGAACAGGGCGAAGAGGAATGGCGGCAAACCTGTGCCCGCTATCGCCCTGGCAATCGACCGCCTGGCGTCGAATTCCGTGTTCGACCATACTTCACAATGGATGCTCAAGTGAGGATTGCATGAGACGACCTGACAACGTAGTCTGGAGTTGGCCCTGGCAGTGTTTCTGCATTGGATTCAGTGTCCAGGGCTACTGGTTCCAAGCGAAGTGCGTGACACTTTGTTTGGGGATTCTGACGTTACGCTGGCACGATAGGTAAAGCATGAATCTGCCAAACAAGAAGAACCGTGACCGCATCCGGCAAATGGCTATCGGAGAAGCAACGGAGGCGCAAATCGCAGCCGAAAGGGTAAAGCGGGACAAGGAAGCGAAAGAACTTGAGGAAATGCAGGCGAGGGCGAAGGCACGCTATCTGCGGCTCGTGCAGAAGATTCCTGATGTGGTGATTAAGGCAATCGCGGACGGCAAGGTCGAAGTTGATATTATCGTCCCCGAAAACCCGCCAAATTACACGACCGAAGCGACAGCCGAAGATTGTGAAGTCGCACGGCTGGTCATGGAGTTCTTCGCCAATGAGAAAGACTACCGATTCCAATTCAAGCAAGTCCCGGCCGACTACAACACTTCCAGAGAGACAGCCGACGGCGGTTGCACCGACACAGAGCGGGTCCACAGGATGCTCCCCGGAATCATCATCGGTTGGTATAATATCGCTGATCCGGCAGCGTAATGCCTATCGGCTGGTCAAACGTGATCTTAATATCAATGCGGGGTTGATCGGACAGAATGGCCCGGTTCGGGCATCGGCGATCGACGACGTTGAAACCCTTTTGCAGATACTGGAGTCCAGATAATGGGATGCGATTATTGCAACAACACCGGAACAGTGATCCCGTTCGTCGGCGAAGCTCACCCGTGCCCACGATGTACGGTTGTCATCAAGTCACCGCCGTTGAACGACCAGCCGAACTTCCAGGCCACGTTGAACGTGAAGTTCGGGCAGGTCTACGATGATGCGGCCCACAAGATGGTGCCCGCTTCGACGGCAATCACCGCTGGCGAAGGCATCAAGCGGTTCATGGTGCTGAACAGCATCCTGTATTCCGGCATCAAACAGACGGTCATCGAGAAGCTGGCCCACCGGCCTATCGAACAGCAGTGGGTTCGCTTCCAGAGCTACTGCCGTTCGGTGCTCCGCGTCGAGATGCCTGACGACTACATCAACAAGCCGGATGATGTGCAAGATTTGTTGAAGGCCCGCGTCACGGTTACTTTCGACCCGAGTGTCAAGGTGACTTTCGACCCCGAAGCCTTGAACGTCCCAGTCTTCCACAAGGATGATCCGCGACTTGCTGAACTGCTGAAGCCGATCGGCGAAAGAGGACGCTTCGAGATCAGCGAGGGGTCGATTATCGGCGGTGGCGTCTATATCGCCAATCACGGATTGCCGCCGGGGAAGCTCGTCGCCGTGACGCCGATGCGGAATCCTCTCTTCCAGCATCAACAAGCTGCTGTCGATGAAATGATGGATCGCTACGATCGGGACGTTGCCCGCATTGATACCAGTCGCACCTACGCTGATACTGGTATCATTCCGGCCCGGTGGGCACAAGAGAGCGAAGACATACTTCAGGAAAACATGATCGCCGGCTGGCTCGTCAAGCAGCAAGGCAAGGAATGGCCAGAGTGTATGCAGATGCCCGACGGAAGGGTATTTCAGCGGGGAAAGGGGAAGTCGGAGTACAAGTATCAAGGTCAGCCGCTAACGGTTGCCGACTGCGATATGCTCCGCACGGCCATCGAAGTGATGAACAAGGCTGACTGTGACGTGAACTATGAATCGACGCTCGACCCGTCGGAACTCTGGTTCATGGTCTTCCCGCATCTGCCCGGCCCCGCCAGCAGAACGGAGATCAAGGTTCTCAAGTGCGTGCGTGACGCCCGCGAGAAAAGCTACATCAGCGAAGGCGCGGCATACGATATTGCCAAGCTGCCGTTGATGCACCAAGAAGCCGCACTACGGCTTGTGGTTCCGGGCATCCAGACGTTTGTGAAGTACACCTGCGAACCGCAGAAAGATATTGCATTCGAGTTGTCGCTGCCACTTGGAGCGACGGTAATGTGGGAGCACAAGCCCGGCCACAAGTACAAGGTGCTCTGTGAAGTCAAGGATGCAATCGACAAGCGGCTTATAAGCCCCGTTGTAGCAGTACGGATCGCCCGTCAGGTCTTCCGTAAGCAGAGGCAAATGCTGACGACGGCATTGGCCGAAGCCGACGGAATGTTGATGGGAACGGGTGCAACGAAGATGGGTAAGAGCTTGAAGATGGCTGTTGCCAGAGGCAAGCGAAATATGCCGACGATCGAGGACATCCTAAGCCTGATGTCTCTTGCCCAGCAGCGTATCAGCACTGATATTCAAATCAAAGATGGTCAGGAAGAAGACCGTCACAAGGTTTGGTTACTGCTCCGGGAAATGCGTGTCAAGCTGCAACGTGTCAATGTGCAGATGATGGGTGCGGTGCATCAAAGCGACCGGGTTCCGGCGATGCACAACCCCTCTGAATCGGTACTGAACCAGGAAGTGGTTCAGGGCTTCAACGATGCGTTGGCATACATGAACGAGAAACGGCCAACCGAGAAGCCGGCATCCGAGTTCATGGCGGGTTACATCCCGGCGTTGAAGCGTATCAACGATGGGCGTCCGCACCCTGAACATTTTAAGAAACAGGTCGAAGCTGACCCCGATCCCGGAGCCGACTCATGGTGAAAATCGACGGATACCCTCGGCCGAGTAACAACTACGAGGCCATGAAGTTCCTGTTCGCGCATAAGGTGACTTTGGAAACAGGCCGTTGTGAGGCCGGTTTCCTGCATCTTATCATTCACTGTGGCGAAATGTTTGTTGATACTAAAATCAGTGACGAAGACCGGACGATCGGGGAACTGTTCGACGCTTTCCTGTGTCCGGCCGCTTGTGCTCTGTACAAGTCCATCTACGAACTGTGCCCGCACGGTTCAGACCCCAAAGCATGTGAGGATTGCCGTGGAGTATCTGGTACAACTGAAGGGCGGTCAGAGAATCCGGGGTGAGATCATCGAGGTCCACCTTGATATCGGTGTCGAAAAGGTCAAGATTAAGGGCGAGCATATCAACATGATGTTCCGCCCCGATCTCGGCTGGTGCGATTTGACCTGCGGGTTCGTGCTTGGCATCATTGCCCACGCATTCGTGAGGTATCTATGCGGCTGAAAATCTTCTTGCAGAAGATCGCACGCTGCAAGACCTGGCGCATGCAATGTGATGGCACAATCAGAAACCGGGAATGCCAGTGCCCGGTCGAATATGTCGCGGGCGTCGATGCTGGCCAGAAGTTTGAGGATTTGTGCGTGCTCGTGGATCAACATAGGCTACCGCCTACCGTTGCTGTCATCCGTGCCGCCGACCATAAGCCCATCAGCGTCGATCACAGCTATCACAATCTGATTGAGTTACGGCGACTCTTGGGAAAGGCATGTGGTTTGCTATGAGACTCCGAGAATTTCTGGCGAAGATGGGTGAACACAAGTGGATGCTCGTGGACTCATTTGGTGCCAAGCTGCGGACGAAGGGTGCAATGTGCTGCCCGATTGAGGCCGTAATCGGGTTGCCCTCTGGCTGCCCGAATTGCGTGTTGAAGGAAGCCGGCGTGCGGATGAAGATTCCGTACATCGAGGCTCTGGTTCAATGTGCCGATATGCGTATCATCGGCTGTCAGTATCACGATTACTTCAATTTGCTGGCTTTGAGGCGACAGCTTCTAATAGCCGCTGGACTGGGCGATATATGAAATGGCTCGTGGTAATTTTTATTACGGTGTTGCTATGATTTACGAACAGATCGTAGCCGACACGATGGACAAATCGCTGCTGTGGCGACAGTGCGAACTCAATGACCGATGGCTTGGGTCGCACCGCTTCTACAAGGTTGTCGTCCGAGAACACTTCTTCTCGGTAACGCTGCATGTCGTAACGCGGAACAACCTCTGTTTTGATGTCAATATCAAACGACGGACGTGGATGAAGTTCTTCGACCGTGTCTGGACGCAAGGCCATCTGGACGAATACTCCGTCTTACAGGAAATGACCAACTATGCTGACTCCAAGCCCGCAGTGCATGACCTGGAGACATACGCCCGCCGCGCTGCACAGGCGGCGACTATTCCGGGATCAGAAGAATCAGGCACTCGCTGTCCTGATAGTGCTGTGCGACCATGAGGTTAGCCACAATCGAAGCTGCATCTACTGTGGCCTCGACGAAACAACGTACTGGCGGCTGCACAGGATGACGGTCGCCGGTCTTTACACGACCGAGAGAATGGTAACGGAGCTACTCCATGCGTGCCCATCAGCGTTACGGACATTGGAAGCGGGCATCCGTGCAGGCACGCTACTACCTAAAACGGAACAAGTACGCGGATCAAAGCAAGATCGTGACCGTCTACAATCGTTTCGGGCAAGAGCAGGGTGTCCGAGTTAAGGGCCGGCACGGCTGGCCCGTCGGTGATTTGATTTCTTCCTATCGACCGTAAAGGTGCAATATGTGGATTTACCGTTGGCTGGAGCACAGTGACAAATCTTTGATCGAGAAAGTCGCTGGAGCGATGTACGCCTTTTTCTTCCTTGTGATCCTGGGTTTCCTGTTGTTCATGCTCCTGATGGTGCTGCTGTGATAGTTCACAAGAATTGCCGAATCGCTTTCGGCTGCACACGGATTGTGATACTGGTATCAAAATGGGCAATCAAGATACCGTCGTTCTACTCCTGGCGGCTGTTCTTGCTGGGCTTGCTGGCCAACATGCAAGAGGCACAGTTCAGCAAGACGGGCTGGCCGGAGCTATGCCCAGTAAGTTGGTCGCTTTGGGGCGGCTGGCTCGTAATTATGAAACGGGCTGAAGTGCTATCCGAAACAGATTTCTGGATACACAAACTTCGACTCAAAATGATGGTCAATCAACCCGATTACGTTGTGCCTTGCGAAATGAAGCACGACAGTTTCGGCATCCTAGACGGCAAGTTTGTTGTCGTCGATTACGGGAATTGATATGAAACACGATCGAGCTATGATTCCGGCATCTAACGACAAGCTGCGAGAGTTCGCGGATATCGCCGAATTAGTGGCCCATGAACAGGCGTCCCACGACCAGAGCCCTTGCCCATCAATGAACGACATGGTCAGGGATGCCTGGAATTCGTTGACCGAGAAACGGCAGATTGTCATACTCGTCGCCTTGCAGCGGATCGCCCTTGACGATTGCATCAAGTACGGAGCATTGTTACGGGAAGCTGCAACCGTGATTACTGTTGGTCAAGTCCTAGAAGAATTGGCACGAAGATGAACAGGATCACAAGAAGCGAGACTCCGTTGAGTTTCCTCGATCTGGCCAACGTCGATGAAATCCGTGCGATCATCCAGCCGGGCCTCTCGCGGGAACGGGCTTGCAGGACTATGGCCCTGGCTTGATTGAGTGGCTTGGCTACGGAGACGTGCAGAAACAGATCGACGAGGCTTGGATGCAGTTGTCGACGGAACGACAACACGAGATTCTGCTTGGTTGGCGGAATACCGTAAATCAGCGAGTCGAGAGTTTTGATACTGCAATCAGAAAAATCGAGGACGGCCATGAGAATAATCAGCGGGTTCCATGATTATTACGATCCACTTTGCAAGCACGACGCTGACCGAGAGACGCTGTACATACGGAAAACCGAAGAGGCAGCACCGATCGAGTTTCCCCGCGTCTGGCTTGACAATACGTGCAGAATCCGACTGCTATGCTTCGCCGGGAAACTGATACCGCATGTCGAAATCAACATCATGCACCGCGGCGAGTGGAAGACAAAGGTGTGCTGGCAGCGGGCGAAAGCCAAGGATCATGTCGAAGAGTTCACGACGAAGGCCAATTTCAGGATGCTGAAACGCCGTGCCTACGGTATCTTGCGTGACCTGGATCGGTTCTTCGACTGGAAGCCAGAGAACGTCTACCCCAATACACCGATCTGGTTCGCAACCAGCGAGGCCACTACGACCGACGGATACCGGACATGGAAGAAGCGGACGTTACTGAATCCGCGGGTTATGGACGTGTATCCGGGGTTTGTGAAAATCCTGCCACCGGCACAGGCGTATCAGGAACTGGTGATGTGGCATGGAAGAATGGCGCGGCCCGAACCTAACGTCCCGGAAATGAGCGACGCGGATAAGATCGCTGGCCACGGCTTCGATAAGTTCTCATTCAGAAAGCCTAAGCAATGAACAACCCGTTAGATATTGATATACGCCGGGCCGTCTGTAACAGCCCGCACTGCTCTTACCCGCACGCCCAGAGACTCACGCAGTTGATGCTTGCCGAAGAACGACTGGCACGCCTGGAAGCGGGTGGCGTTAATAACTGGGAGTGGTATCACGAATCCCTGCATCCGACGGATAAGCCATCACTGGATGATTTTGAGGAGGCGCTGAATAATGTCCAACCCTGAAGCTGACAAGCGCGAGGTCTTCATCATCTGCGTCAATGACGCCATTCGGCAAGAGGCGTTTGAGAACATCGACGTGGCGATTGAGTTCGTCATCAAGACCGTGCTTCCTAAGCTGGAAGACAACCTGCGGTCACGGACGACTCGCAAATTCACTTCCATCGGCACACGTCTCGATCCGTTCTGGTCAAATGATATGTGCAGTGTTCGCATCAGAACCCTGGTACTGCAATGACACTCCTGAAACGCTTGATATTGAATATCAATGATCGCTGGTGGGTTCGGGTCTGCCAGTGGCACTACTCCAAGTTACCCGGTTCAGATAGGGCGTGGTGATGGAAAGACTCATTGAAATCGTGATCGAAGACACAATCGCCGGCAGGCTTCGCTGGGAATGCGGCGGTCACAGCGATACGTGGTCGGCCAGAGCTTCGACGTATACACTGTCCCAAGTAACCAAAGGTATCTGGAACTGGTACTTCGTCATGTACACGAACTCCGGTGTCAGTCGCCTTAAAATCAGGCCGTGGCAGTGGAGAAAAATCCAAGCCGCCCTACCGCCCAAACTTCTGACACCGGAACAAGCAGCGGCGGCTATTGGATTCAATGACGCAGAGGTCGGATTGCATGAGTAGCACGGAAGTCATGGTGGAAATACTGGGCCGCAAGCCCTGTCGGTAGACACGCAGCCCTCTAACTCGCGGGCCGTTAGAAGGCTGTACCCTGTTGCAATGCGGGGTGTACGGGTTCGAGTCCCGTTGACTTCCTTTGAAAGACTAAAATGAGCAATAATCTACGGTTGATGTGCAACCCGCCGGATGTTGACGGATCGCGGTTGGCGAGTCTCTGTGTTCAAGAACTCCGTGTTCTTTTAGACTTGAGAGTGAAGGCGTACCACCAGCATCTTGACGAGTATCGGAACGACAGTTGCGCGGAGAACAACTTCACTTTCATCAAACAAATCGTCGAGGTTTTGAACGCCATGCAGAATACTGACACAGTCATGCGTGATGGCAGTATCAAACCCGGATGCAAGCTCACCCTTTTCCAGCCGCCTTATTACAAGGATAACCGATGAGAGTGACCAAAGAGAAGATCGCCTTGATGTGGGTATTCAAGGCCGCGACCGACCTGTACATGGAAGCCGTGTGCAGGTCGTCTGATGCCAGAATCAACCTGCTCCGGTTGCGGGACACGACATCCGAGGTAGCGGTGAAAGCAATCGGGCGGTATCAGGAAGCGGAGCACCAGTTCAAACTGCCGGAAAAGCGGTACACCGCCGCTCGGAAGAAGGTACAACGTGCGTTCCGGCCCGGCGTCTATCATCCATTTGGTGAGACGTGGTGTCTCGTCGTCAACCCGAACTTCGCCTCAATCAACCCTATCACAACTGTCGAGACGGGCGTTCTCGACAAACTCGTCAAGAAGCAGGAACCTTGGGATGCCTTGAGCCGTATGGCCGGAACTCCAATCGTTTGATATGAGGAATAGATCATGGTAACACTGGAAGATATCGTCAGACGGCGAAAAGCCATTGCCCAGATGCACAAAGACGATCAGGCTCTAAGTCTGGTCGAGCTTTACCGTACCGTGCTACTCCAGATTAGCCAGAGCGGCGAAGACCCTAAGAGTCTAGCGGCGGTGGCCCTGGGTGAGAGGACGACGCTTGAGCATACTAAGAGCGCAATCCAGTCGCTGGTAGCAGGAATGGCAAGTGGAACGATCAGCTTCGGCGAGGCTGTCGAGATACTCAAGGCTCTAATGCAGGAGTTACCATGACGCCAGACAGAGTAGCTGCCAGACGTAACGTAATCTATGCTCCGCATGGCGGCGTCGATGAACAGAAGCAGCAGTTGCTTGAGTTTTACGAGGCCGTGCTGACCGAAATCTCTGATGGTACGCCCGATGCCAAGAATCTGGCATCCGCGGCGTTGGGCAAGTTACCAAAGTGGACCGTTTCTGATACTGGTATCAAACCATGCTAGTTCAATGCGATGGGCACGCGGTCGGTCGCTGCCTTGAGAAGATAATTGCGGATAAGGATACTCTGCAAGCCATTCACGGCTGGGAGAAGATGGACAAGATCATCAAGAAGGCCCAGCGGATGCTGGACTTAGTGACTGACCATAAGCTGAAACGCTTCAATCTCCAGCACAGCATGGTACTGCTTGACACTGACGACTTTCATTTCCTCAAGACCCACGAGCCCAGCGATGGACCAATCACAAGAGTCTGAACCCGAATTCGTCATCGAACACTACACCGAACGGGACATGATCCAATCGCTGCTCACGTCACGAGTCGAGTATTTTGAGCGATGTCGGCGTGAGCCAAGACTGTCAGAGCTAAAAGCTCTCGACCCGTTGACCTGCACCGGGCAACAGGTCATGGATATCAGTGATCCCAATGCCAAGTGGGACAACTGCTACAGTTGCGATTTGTGTGGCAACGACGTTCTCGAAGTTGTCCACTTCAGTCAGGTCCAGTACAACAGGACAATGGAGATTTGCCGGGGTTGTTTGGAAATCGCGTTTAACTTACTGGAAATACGACCATTGGAGATTAAGTCGTGCCCAAAGCAAGCAGATTCGACGGGATTGATACTCAGACTCTCAAAGAGTCTGAAACGGTTCTTCGCGGGGAACTGGCTACGGCGGTTAGTGAAATGCGAGTAGCTACGAGTCGGTTAGCACAAGCCCGCGTTGCGTTACAAGAACTGACGGCCGAAATCAGGAGCAGACATGAAAAGGCGAATGAAGCGAGGGTTGTCAGAACTGTTGCACCGGCTGCGGCGAACAACGAGACGGCACAAGTGGACGCTGCTGCCGATGTTGGACAAGCCGGGATCGGGGCTCCCCAAGCTATACAGCCTACGGGATGATTGGGGACGGTGCCCGCTGGAAGCGACGACACCGCCGCGAGAAAAGTCATTTAGAGGATTGAGTCAGAGAGCCTTGTTCCTGGGTATCCCTTACGTCGAGGCCATCGTTGACGCAGCGGACGGCCGTTTCAGAAGCAAAGAGCATGATGTTACCAATTTACGGGCGTTGCGCGATGCAATGCTGGCTGCCATCGGTTAATGCGGTATCGGTTAATGCGGTATCGGTTAATGCGGGCTTGGTTGATACCAGTATCAATGATAAGGTCTGGCAACGGATGATTAGCGCCAAGCACAAATGGACGGTGTCTCATGTGCTCGTGGTGGCCAGATCAGTGAATCTGGAATCCGAGCATCCAGTTGGTGTCCCTGAATTGATCGCTGTAGCCAAACAGGTAATGGAAAGGTATCATAATGAGAGACCCCAATGAGCTACCGTCGGTTGCTGAACTCATAGCCTTCGGCCTCTTAGGGCTGGCGTGCATAGTCTTGTTCATCATGCTCACAAAGGCCATCATCGAAAGGGCAGGATTATGAAAATCTCACCATCTGATATCCGCACCAGAGATCATTTCTGGGATACGTTCGATAAGAACGAGATCGAATGCGCGGCCCGCAACATCGTCATCGCTTCCCAGAAGAAGGGTGATTGGTTCGATTTCACGGAAGATGATATTAACATCGGACCTTGGGGCAACTTCTTCGTGGTCAACGGGTACTTGTCGCGAGTAGGCAAGACGAAATATCGCGTGCTCCCCGAGTTCGTGATGAAACTAAGCAAATATCTAAAGAAGGGAGTCATCAGTGTCTAATACGATTTGGCACGGCGATTGCGTCAAGTTTGTTCATCAGTTGAGGCCGGTCAAGTGCATCATCGCTGATCCGCCGGACAATCTCGATTTGGGGTATGACGGCTTTACAGACTTCAACCCCGATTACTACGGGTGGCTTGGTTCCCTGATCCGGGCATCCGTCGAGCGGTGCGACCATTTCTGGTTGAGCTATTATCACGCTCACGACCTCGCAATATCGAGCATTGTCTACGATGTTGTACGCCGGAAGGGACTGGACTGGCACAAGTACCTTTGGCGGTTCACGTTCGGCCAGCATAAGGAAACTGATTGTGGGAGCGGTTACAGAACAATCCTCAGATTATCGCAGCCTTCGCAGCCGCTTAATACATCAGCGGTTCGGGTGCCCAGCCTGCGACAGACGTTATACAACGACCCACGAGCTAATCCGGCAGGAAGGGTTCCAGACGATGTCTGGGAGTTCCCGCGTGTTACCGGCAACAGCCATGAACGAAGAGCATGGCATCCGACGCAGCATCCCGTAGCCGTGTACTCCCGGATACTGCGGCTGTCAACGGCACCGGGCGATAAGGTGGTGGACCTGTTCGCGGGCACGGGCACACTTTTCAGAGCGAACCACTCATACAAGCTCTCGGAACGACGGGAATGCTCGGCAGTTGATATCAGTATCAAATACTGCCAGGAGATCGCTAAGGAACATCAACTGGAGATCAAGACCATTTGAAAGGGTCACATGAACGATATCGAAACGGAAGCCGGAACGGAGCAACCCAAGCTACCGAAGATGAACAGCATTTCCAGTGGCGACGGGATTACCTGCTGTACGAAGTCGGCATCGTGGTGCATGAGAAGAAGACCGGCAAAGAAGTCGGAAGGGTCGAGCACCGGGAAGGCAAGTATGAAGTCTCTGGCGACCTCAGCCGGTACGTCCCGCAGTATGCCATCAACATGCTTCGTGATTACGGTCTGATTGTGCATCGGGAATCGCTGTATCAGTTCGTCGGGCTGTTCCAGCGTTTCGAGAATTCAAATTGCACGGTCATTGATATCAGGAAGACCGACAATTCGTCTTATACCATCAGGTTTCACGGCTACGCCGAGTTCATCAAGAAGAACCCGGAATTCAAAGATTCAGTTACGAGAGTGAGAGAATAATGGAAGCAATAGGACGACGTGATTTCTTCAAGATGAGTGCTTGCGCCGGAGCGATCCTAATACCGGGCCTACATCTGTTGGCAGCCGAGCACCACATTCCCTACCAACTGGGAGTGTGGAATAAGGAAGAGTGTATCCGGGTTCCGGTTCGTGCTCTTGCCAATGATTGGGGACACGTTGTTGCCCTCGCTGATATTGCCATCAGAGACGCCAAGACGTGGGTAGGGGCGTGCCTGCTTCGGAACGACGATTCGATTCTCGCAGCAGCACCGTTCAGCAGCACGGTTGCCGTCATAAATGGCGACACCATCAAACTGTCCTACGCGATCAACTGGCCAGAATGTGCTGACAGGCGGGAATGGAACAGGATTGTAGGTGGTCTGTCCAAGTCCCGCCGGTTGCAACGAGGATTCGAGCCATCAGTTGTCAGCGGCACCGGCCCTCACCTGGAGCTTTCAGACTACGACAACATGGCTTTGAGGGCACCCAGATTACCTACACGGCAATAGTGGTCTACCTACACTAAAGATGCGCTTGACCACCCCAAACAGCGCTTAGGTCCGAATAGCGATTAGGTCCGAATAGCGCTTAGGTCCGAATAGCGCTTGGCAAGTTTCTGATATCAATTCCTGCTGACACTTTTGTGACAACTTTGTGAGCCTATTACCGCCCCAACCAAGCGTCGCCACTTTGAGGCGAAGGCTCGGCCGGAAAGCAGTAAGCGATCGTCAGGCAAGAGGCTGGCAGCCCTTGCAATGCCTCTAGCGTCGGGACTCCGTCGAACTTACCGGAGGCTTCCGAAGGGGTGAAAGTGGTAAGTCGTTTCAGGATAAGGGGTTAGGGACTCCGCGCGACTGGAATACCAAAAACTGATTCGCCCATGCTCCCTTATGGAATACTCTCTCTTTATTCTCTTTTACTTTTCCTATACCTTTAATTTAGAGAGTAAGTAGATAGAAAAGAGTCAAACCGTTGCCTGATAAGGGGTTAAGTGCTTACCCATTTGTTCGCTGGTCAGTCAGAAACAGTCTGCCGGCGATGCAAGTCGTTATCGTGAAACGGGTTCCAGTCGGTCGGGGTGTCAGCAAAAGGGTAAGCGGTTCGGGCCTCGCGGCTTGCTGACATAATTTGTCACAAAAGTGTCAGCAAGAATTGATATCAACATCAAAGCCCTAGTCTTAGCGCTATTCAATTGTTAAAGGGAAGTTTCATGAATGGAAATTCATATACCCACATTTCAAGGGGCTTGTGTGCCCGCGTTATATATTGATTTCTCCAGTGCCCTGCGGGTGGAAAAGGGCGGGTTGTAACGATTATAACGATTGTAATGGTTTTGGCGGTCCTGCCGGTTGTGCTTAATTTGCGGATCATCCGGCTTATTACGAATTTGCCGGTCGCTCCGATTGTGCCGTGATTCCGCAAATCAACGCCCTGCTGCCATTATGGCACGCCAGCCGCAAACCGTTGCCAGATAACGAGTTAAACGCATAAGTCAATTCTTATGCGACATAACTCGTTGCCTGACCACGGTTTGCGGCGTTTTCGTTTCACCTTATATATGCAATCGTGGTCCGGTTATAACGATTGTAACGTGTAAAGAAAATGAAACACTGTACACAACAAAATGATTCAAATTGTGAACACTCCGGCCCGACCTGCCCGCGTGCCATTCGCTGCAAGTGCTTACGCTGTAACGAGTTATGGCAATTCCGAAATTTCTTGCCAGTTTCGGCACGCCGTTCGCTCTTTACTCGTTTCGGAATTGTTCTCAATTCGGCCTTGACTTGCCGGAACCGTGAGATACAATTTACCAGACGGCCAAACGTCGGCCCGTCAATTCGGCCAATTTGATTTGATACTGTCGAATTTGCTGATTTTCAATATCAAGTATCGGGAGAAACGAGTTATGTCAAAGGTCGATATCGACGCCCCGTTGATGCCTGACGTTGACCTGTCCACCGCGGCGGGACAAGCGCAGGCCGTTACGTTTTACCATGATGCCGTTCAAGGGTTGAACGCATCGGGTAAGAATCAGCGCCTTCCGGTCGCTGATTTGACAATCAATCCCGACAATCCCCGCGAGGAATACGACGTTGACGGAATGATCGCATCTTTCCGCCACCGTGGTTTCGTCATCGGTGCGCCGATTACGATTTCCAAGCGCGCCGACGGCGTCAACATGGTTTTGCGTGGCAATCGTCGCGTGTCTGCCGCGCAGAAGTTCGCCACGGTTGACCCGGAAGGGTTCAAGAAAGTCTTTCCCGATGGAAAGATTCCCTGTCTGGTCTTGACCGATCTTTCCCGCGCCGAAGAAACGACGGTCTTGATTGACCACGGGAAAGAGCAAGACCGACGGAAACTGTCGGCCCGCGAGGAACTCCGCGCCATTCGCCAGTTGATGAAAGCTGGCATTAAGGGGCGCGATGCAATCGCCCGCGCTCTTGACCTGATTACGGTATCAAAAGACGATAAAGGGGTTGAAACGGAGAAAGTTCGTTCGTCTTACGTTCAACCGCGCCTCAATTTGCTTGCCTTGCCGGAAGCCGTGCAAGTCAAGTACATCGGCGAATCGTCGATGTTCGGCGGGAAAAATGCTGTTCTGAAACAGCAGACAATCGCGCCGCTGTACACTGCCCTGTCAAACGACAGGAAGGCCGGAAACATCGGTCAAGACGGTTTCGGGCCGGAACTCCGCGCCGCGTGGGATACCCTCTTGGCAACGCCCACAACGCCCGCCAGTGATGCGCCCGTCAAGTATATCGCTGATAGCAAGTGCAAAGCGCTCTTGCAGGAATGCGACAGCGCCGCCCTGACGAATGCCCTGACCTATTTCGGCGGTTACAGCAAAACGCTGAAACTGTCGGAAATCGACAGCGCCTGTCAGGCCGCGGAGCAAGCGCAAGTCATGCTGGCGCACATTGCCGATTTTGTCGGCCCTGACGAATTTGCCAGCCTGTGCGAAAAGGCCGATTCTGCGGCCCGTGCCAAAGCTGACGCCTTGAAGGCTTCTGCCGGTCCTGCCGACGGAACCGAAAAGGTCGAATCGACCGAAAAGGTCGAAGTCAACGCCTAGTCCGGTCGTGCCGATCGGGCAGGTTATTCCTGCCCGACCGGCCTTTCTATTATTGCCGATTGTATCGACAATAATAGAAGGGAGCTTTGCTCCGTCGGTGCTGGTTGTGCCGGGCGTATGGACTGGGCAACCAGTGCCGATTTTTCCAATTTGATTTGATATCGGAGTTCTGCTATGATTAACGGAAGTTGCGAGCGTACCAATAACGTCAAGGGCGCATTCTTTAACTGTCGTGACAACGGCGTCAAGGCGAACGCTTTTGACGATAAGAGCGAATCGCTCGCCTGCGCCGTCGCTGCCGTCCTGCCTGATTCTGATACTGGTATCAAATTCGCCGAATTGTGCAACGAATTGGAATCGGGCGATTTTACGCCGGATATGCAAATTGAGGCAATCATCGAATTTGCCTACCTGACCGCCAATGAGGAATAGTCCGGCCATGACGATCATCGTGACTACAACAGGCGTAGAGATTGTAACGCCTGACGGGTTTGTCCCGCTCGATCTGGTTAGAGCGGCCTTGACGCTTATGATGATGAAGCCGTCAAGGCCGCTTATCCCGGCTATACAGATTGAACAGCTTGCAGAGGCTATGCGGCTCAAAGGGGTCGAACGGGTTGAACCGATTGTAGTATCAAAACGGCCTACGTCGATTGCACGACGTAGGCCGGTGTTTTCGTTTGTGACGGATAAGAGGGACAATACCGTTTGTGCCGGTTGTGGCGGTTGTATCCCGCCGGGCCGTGCGGGAAGGAAATGCCGATCGTGCCGAAATTGACGTTTGCAAAGCTCGAAGTAGGTATGCTGTTTGTAGCGATCAAAGTGATTCCCTGTGATGTGCGGGGTGAGCGGATTGCAGACAATGCGCGGCTTTGGCGGAAAGTAACGGATACGCGGGCTGTGCAGGCTATGTGCTTTGAACCGCTTATATGGGATAAGCTGGACGTGACGTTTGATCCGTCTTATCGCATTATAGCGATACTCCCCGGTTGATACCAATATCAGAAAGGAAATGATTATGCCGTTTGTAGTGAGTGGAACGCATGGGACGGTTGCGGAACGTTATGAGGGATTTTCTCCATATAGGAACGGCGACGTTTCGATCATCATTGCCACCTTTGACGGTGATGCCGATATGTATGGCGTTGACGCTGGCGCGGATACGATGGAAGTTGTCAAGAGTGTCTGTCGTATGTATCAGGTCGGTTATGGCCGTTTGCCCGAAAAGATCATGGCTTACGATTATAACGGTTATCCGGCCCTCGACCTGAATCCGTCGGATTTTGCTTGACTTTGCCCGAAAGCGCTGCAATAGTTGATTGTAGCGCTTAGGGGCGCTTAACAGCGCTTGACCTGATACCAGTATCAACAGGGAGCTAGTCGAATGGCAAGATACAACGGCCCGCGATTCGGTCTTGACAGAAAAGCGCCGCCCTGTCGCTGCCCTGATTGTTCGGCAAAACTAGCACAACCGATATACGACTACCTACCAACGTACAGTCGTTACGATCGGAACAATCATCAACGCTGGCATATCCGTTGCGACTGTGGTGTTCTGCTTTTGTGGAGTTTTCCGGCTGAATGGATTAGAAGGCATTTGTTCCCATTGTGGGATTTACCGAAGAAACGGGTTGTAGTCTCTTGAACAAAGGAAACGATTATGCGTTGGAACATGATTCTGCCGATTTTACTGTCAATGGTCGTCGGCCATTTATTCACTCCGGTCGTCAGGGGTGATGAAATCGTCAAGGCCGGCGAAATCGCCAAAGTTGATACCAATATCAACACGGGCGCAACCGTCACAACGTACAAAAGCGGGCACAAAATAACGATTACGCCCGGCCCTGCCGGTTGTGCCGACGATTCCGATTGTGAGGTTTTGTTCGGAGTTAAGATTCCTAACGCCCCTGTCAATTCTGTCGGTGCTTACGAAACGTCGCAAAATGCCATTCTTGCCAAGAGTATGGCCTACAACGCTTCTGTCAGGAAACATCAGGAAGCCATGGCGCGTATTCGTGCGGCGTCTAGCGGTAGTAACGGGCGTAACGGCAATGGCACGCGGACCCGGCTCAATCTGAATTATCGGCTCAATTGATATCATCGTCAGAGATGATGGGACCGTTTCAACCGGCATAAGCGATTGTATCGCCTATGCCGGTTGTTCGGCGTTTGACGATAATATCAATTCTCTGGCCTTCTGACAATCTTGCCGGAATTATTTTGACTTTGTTCGATTGCGTTGTATGATTGATTGTCGGCGGAAACAATCAACGAACAATCAACAGGGAGCTATCGACTATGACACGCAATCAATGCAATGTGTACCTTGCCGGAATCCTGACGACATTGGCCGATATGGGCGCGAATGTTCCCAAGTCGCCGATATACCTTGCAATGGGAATGAACATCGACGATTATCTAACGATTGAACGGGTTATGACGGGTGCAGAGCTTGTGACGGCCACGACGGAAACGCTAACTTTGACGGATAAAGGGATGGACATGGTCAGGAAGATCAGAGCGGTTATACCGGGTGTATGACCTGGGCCGACTTTAACGGTCGAAGCGGTGGAACCGCTTCTTCCGTTAGTGCCGATTCTGATACCAATATCAAAGGAACCGATTATGTGGAAACACGGGGATAGAGCGAATGCACTGGTTACGCTGGCCTTCCGCCCTGTGCCGGTTGTGATGGAAGTGACGGTTCAATCGGTTGATACTGAAATGCAGAAAGTGCTGGTTGCAACGGATAATGGGATTTGGCAGTGGTTGCCGAATACGCTGGTTACTCCGGTTGAAAGGGTCGTGTCGTAATGGACGTTAATACCGCAATTTCCGAAATGAACGATTGTGTCGATCGTAAGGATTACGACGAAGCTGCCGAATTTGCTCGTAATATCAAACGATGGGTTTGTATGGGTGGATTCGTTCCTGCCGGTTATTCCAAGAAGTCGCTGCGTGCCGAATGTAACAAAGTCATCGACCTTGCCGGTTAGGCCGGCTAGAGGGATTGTATCATGGGTGTCAGACATTACGCAAAGGGGCTTTCTGACGGTCTTAACGGTCGTGCCTATTATGCACATCGCAACGGTCGTCGCTACGATTCCGAAAACGCCCGCCGATCGTATGATAACGGTCGCAACGAAGGCGCACGGTTGGCGCGGCTGGAACGGGAGAAACGATAATGCTGACTGTTCGGCTTGAAACGCTTCTGCCGGTTAAGCTGGCAAATCCGATTGTAGTGAATGTGCCTGAAAATGACTGGCTGTTGCTTTGTGCCGTTGGTATCGGATATTACGACGATAACGATAAGGCTCGTTGTATCGACATTGTCAGTTATGCACAATCTAAGGCCGTTTGCGGGATTTGATCGGATTTTGTTTGACTTGTCCCGTTTGCGTTGTATGATTGATTGTCAGCCGAAACAATCAACAGGGAGCTATCGCCATGAATACCGTTAAAATCGACCGTAACATTCGCAACGCCGTTGCCGGTTGTAGCAGTGGTCCCATTTATTACGGTGGTAAGGGTCTTGCGTGGCACGCCGTTAATAACGTCTTGAACGGTTTTAACCTACAGTTGGAACCTGCCGATTGTAGCGGCGATGAGGGTCATACGCTTCTTGAGGTTTGTCCTCAAAGTGAGGATGGTATCAATCTTGACGATTCTGTCGGTTGTGTCAGTTTTTCCTGGTATCGGATGCCTAGCGGTCGTTACGAATTGACCGTCTATATGCCCTAAGACGGTCGTGCGGGTTGTAACGGCGTCAAATAAATCCCGAAAACTTTTCGGAATTTATTTGACTTTGTTTCCCTGCGCTGTATATTTGAGTGTAACAAATGACACGCAACAATCAACAGGGAGCTATCATGGAATACGGCATTCTTTATCTGGTCGCTGCCGCATTTAGTTTCTATACCCTCTTGACGAACAACGTGCGATAATGTCGAAAACACCGATTAACACGAAAGAGACGTTTGAACTGTCTGTAGCGGAAATAACGGCCCTGCTGGCTGAACCGTTTAAGACGGTTGAACTCAATGTGACGGAAATGCTGGATATGCTGGTCGCCCTGACCGCGTCCGATTCTGACGAATAATCCTGAAAGGCCGATCATGCCGATCATAGCGAAAGTGACGTTGAGGAAGCGTCGTAACGATTGTGGCGAATATGTCGTTCGTGCCTTTGATGCCAGTGGCAAGCGATTGCCCGAATGTTACTATTATACCGACAATTGGGATGATGCCGTTGAAACGGCCCGTGCCATGAATAACGTCATTAACGCCAATGTCGAATTGCCCGATTACGCCATATAGTCCACTTGTGAGGATTGTTCTGTGCTTACGCTTAATGAGCTAATTGATACTGGTATCGAATTCTCTAACCTTGACACCTGTAGCGATAAGGGCAAGTATGAGGGTTGTCCTACCTTTGCCGTTGCTGCTGCATTGTCCAACGGTGAGGATGATATCGTCTGTTCCGCTCGTGTCTTCTATATCGAACGTGCCGACATTGACGAGTATCCCGATCTTGCCGATTGTGCAGTCTTGCTCGTTTGGGACGGTGATGACGGTAGTGCTCGCTGGTTGACCTTTGATACTCGTATCGGATATGATGCCTGGGTGGCCAGTACCGATAATGATGAGTGTGATGCCTGTGATGATGGTGCTGCCAGTGATGACAATACCGATAATATGGGATATCCTGAATAGTAGTTTTATCCTGCATTTGCCGAATGGCTTAGGGATGCCATTTTTGAGGATATAGTAGTTTACAAATCCTGTAACGGATGCAACACTCAAGATACCTGTACCGATTGCACTATGAACACCGATAATTCTGACAATTCCACCAATGATGCCAGTATCATCTATACCAAAGGTGTCGGATGCAACACTCAAGACACCTGTACTGTCTGTACCAATGATACCAGTAGTGCTGGTTGCATGAATCCTGCATCCGATATCAGTTGTACCGATTGCATGGATCGGGCATCCGGTATCAGTTGTACCAGTTGTACTATTAATATCAATTGTAACGATGCTATCATCTGTGCTACTTGTATCGGTTCTCCAGATTATGCGGATCGTAGTACCTGGGTGGGTCAAATCGGTCGTGCAAAGTGAAAGGATTTTCCTGTTAGTGCTGGTGCTCCATAGACTGAGAAATATCCAAAATTATCAAAGTGACATTTGGAGGCCCGATCCGTGGAAGCTAAGATACTGATATCAATATCGCTGACACTTTGATACTGATATCAACTCGCACTTTTGATATTGATATCAAACCAGGGTGGGGTTAAATTGATATTAGCATCTGGCATCCGCTGACACTATTGTGACAAAATAATCTTTCGCCGAATTCCAGAATTTTGGGACTATTCTCTGTGCAGACGGTGCTCAACACTACCATTCGGAACCTAACGATGCTGACGGTTTTTGTCATAAAAGTGTCAGCGGATGTTAATATCAATCAGAGTTCTGGGGATGCGACATGGAAAATACATGGGAACGGGTCAAAGAGCCCGACGATCCACGTCGCTGCCAAGCGGTCGTAGCACACGGGCAGTGTCTGAACGTGAGTTGCGAGAATTCTGAATACTGTTTGGCCCACGGCGGGCGTCATGGTGCGACGAAGGCCAAAGCCGAAGCCAATCGAATGTACAGTCTTGGCAAATGGCGTCAGGCCGTAAGCAAGTTCCAAGACCACGACCAGTTAAAGTCATTGCGGGAAGAAATCGGCTTATTGAGAGTCATGATCGACGAACGCATGAATCTGTGCAACGATGCACAAGAACTCATGATGTACTCCGGCCCGTTGTCGGATATGATTATGAAGGTCGAGAAGCTGGTCACTTCCTGCAATAAGATCGAGACCCACCTTGCCGGTGTGCTCGATAAGACACAAGCTCTGCAACTGGGACAAGAGATGGTCGAGATTATCGGCCGGCATCTTGATACCGTTGCGGACAAAGATTTGTTGATTTCCAAAATCAGTTCTGCAATTGAGGACAACCCGGATGTGCTCGACGCGATCGCCGATGCACTAGCGGACTGCAAGAGCAAAGAAGACGTGTTGGAGGGAATCTCAAATGATATCATTGCAACGGTGGAAAGACTTGGCAAAACCGGGTAGCATCGTGGGGTTCAGCGGAGCAGACCTGCCTTCCGATATCATCAACGTGATGACGGGAGCGTGGCCTCGGTGGGGTCTGAGTCATGTCGGCATGTTGGCCGAGCGTGACAATGACCTGCTTCTGTTTGAATCGACCACCTTCAACCATAACCCTTGTGTCATCCAGAAGAAGATGTTCTCTGGTACGCAAGCCCAGCACCCGCTGGATAAGATTCAAACCTACAATGGCCGTGTCTGGATTTATCAGCCACGGATCAATCTGCGGGAGTGGGAGAAAAGGAATCTCTCACACTACCTGATGAACACCATCGGGATCAAGTACGATATGATCGGAGCATTACGGTCGGGTGGTCACTTGTTCAACTGGATGGAGTCCAAGTTGCACGGTGAGAACCTGGCTCGCATCTTCTGTTCGGAGTGGTGTGTCGCAGCGTACAACAGTATTGAACGCTTCGATACCGACGACGACAGCCGATGGAACCCAAACAAGTTCATTCGGGAGTGCAAGGTCAGGGCCATTCATCTCAAGCCGGTGAGGGTCAAATGAGACTTTTGTTCTTAACTTTGATATTGGTATCAACGACTCTGGTTTCCGCTGGTGAACCACGAATCGTCCTGCCGCCGAACATCCGACAGAACAACTGGGTTGGTAGCGAAGGCGAAGGGTCATGTGTCCATGCGACCATGACAATGCTTCTTCGATACCAACGCCAGTACCGGCTTGCGGACTACTGGCGGGCCAATTACCAGAACGGTGAGACGTTTCCCGGCTTGACGACGAAGTTGGAAAAACACGGAGTCAAGTGGGCTGGAACTTACAACGAGAATAATGTCAAGTTCCTTGAGTGGGCCATGCGTACCCGTCGCGGGTGCATGGTCACAACGCAAGGCGGCGTCCACATGATTTTGCTCGTCCATCTCGACAGTAGAGTGGCCGGGATAATTGACAACAATGATCCAGACAAAGTAATCTGGAAAACAAGAACGCAGTTCCTTGACGAGTGGTATGCCTCCAATAGCTGGGCACTTACGCCTGTCTACACACCACCGCCACCTTCTCTGAGGAGAGCGAAATGAACAAGGCAATGATCTATGGAGTGTTGATGTTTTGTGTCGGGCTTTCGGCCGGGACGTACCACGAGTATCTGGAACTGAACCAGAAGTTCAACGACATGCCCGTCGTCGAAGCATCGGTTGAGCAGAGGATCGTCAACCTGCCTGAAGACGGAAAGCTGTACTACACGTCTCTTTTTCTGCCGGCCAATTGGCAAGCTGATCCCAAGTCGAGAGTACTGCGGGCGTGGTTTGATACCAACGTCACTCTCTCCAGCTTGCGTAGTCAGACTCACTTCAACGTGGTCACGACTGCTGATGCCCAGTGGAAAACGAAGTATGCACCGACGGTCGGACAAGTACCTTGCTTGGCACTCACTGATGCAGCCGGCGATGTGGTCTTCAAAGCGTGCTCTGGTAACATCCCGAACGATGCAAAGGTGCTGGCTTCCGCCGTTTCGACTGCTGTCAGTCGTCGATGCCCGAATCGTCGATGCCCGACGCCCGAGCCGGTTAAGCCCGAACCGGAGCCTGTCCAGCCGGATACGGCACCTATCCTTGATACGAAAGTTCCTGATCTCACCCCGCCTGCGGAAGAGTTTCCTCTGTGGCTCGGCCTAGTTCTGGGACTCGTCGGCATCGGTGGTGCTGTGCTGCCTGATGTCGTGAAGAAGTACAAGGCCGTGGGCTGACATTTGATATTGATATCAACTGGAACGCCGGTGGTTCTTGACCGGGTGTAAATGGCTGTGAAACGCCTGCCAGTTTCCTTCTAACTTCGAGGAGTTACAATGAAAGAGTTTCTTGCAAACCCCATCGTGCATGGGGTGATCGTCTTGGGTCTGGCGTATCTGGTTTCCAAGCTGTTGTTCAAAGCGGACAAACGGATCGAAGGTCGTCGGCGTAAAGCCATTGACCTGTCCGCCGCTTTGAAAGCGAACGGCATGTCCTGGGTTCCCGACCTGCTGATCGACTACGCGGTCGGCGACTACGAGTCTGTGGGTATCAAGCTCGGCCATGCCGCAGTTGATATCGCAAAAGACCCGACGCTGAAAGCAGAGTTCGATACTGTGTTCAGTAAGCTCCTGGCATCCAAGTTCCAAGACCCGGACGCCAAAGCGGAGTTGGAGAAGATGCTCGAAAATCTTGGGCACACGATCGCACCGATCCCGCCCGAGCCTTCGACGCCTGATCTGCTCGATCAAATCAACACGGCTGTTCAGAACGCCGTTGCCAAAGCGGTGGCTGCGAAGCTGCCCGCTGCTGACCCGGCTGCGAAAGTCTGATGTTGAAATCAATTGTGGCCCTTGTCGTGCTGGCGGTTTGCAGTAATGTGCAAGCCGCCAGCCGAACACTCTATGCCTTCCAAGCCAAAGAGTGTGGCGCGTGCAAGGAAATGGAGCCAGTGCTCAAGAAACTGGAACGCAAGGGCTACAATGTGGTCCGCATAGATGTTGAGACAACCAAGGGCCGTGCCTTGGCGAAACGCTACAAGGTTACTCATGTCCCGACTTTCATCACGGTGGACAAGCAGGGCAGAGAACAAGGGAGAGAGGTTGGAGTGGTCAGTGAGGGCGTATTGATTGCTCTGCTGAAGATCGCTAAGTTCATAGTGATCGGCCTCTTCCGACTCTTCATCATGTGACCTATGGCAAAGAAGAACTTCATCGCCGGAGCGATCAAACGCCCCGGTGCTCTCACCGCAAAGGCCAAGGCTGCTGGCAAGTCGATTGCCGAGCTTTGTGCCTCACCTGGAATTACGCCGCAGACGAAGAAGCAGTGTGCATTTGCGAAGCTGCTTAACAAGCTGCGGCCCAATTGAGTCACTACCGTCTACTCGCAACGCGAGTGGCCTCGGAGGGCCGCGGTTGGGTGTTGTAGCCCAGCCGCGGTTTGGAACAAGGAAACTGATATGGATAACGCGACGGAAAACGATGCGAACCACCCGATGAACGAACGACAGGCAGAGATACTTCCGAACTACGGCGAAACCGGCCAGACGTTCGTGCAAGCTCCGCCATACTTCGTCGGGCAGGCGACACCTGCACCAAAGTGGGATACGGTACTCGGCAGCGATAAGCCGATGGCACCGCCACGGGGAGGTTGATATGGCTGCTAAGAGTCCGAAGTGTCCACTTGATCGTAGAATCAAACCAATCGGCAAGGCTTCAACGAAACCGCCGAAACGGGATATGTCTCCGATCTGTACCGCCTTTCACGACCGTCACAACGGTTCAGGCAAGGGAGTAACGTAATGGCCAGTCGTCCGAAGAGTCTCGTGCCTGCATCCAGTAATGGCGGCGGGCGTGGTGGTGTCAAGCCTGTCGGTGGCCGCGGTGGCCGAAAGCAGGCAATGCCCAAAGGTGGGAAGCGAGTCAGTGCGAAACGCATGGGTCGCCCGATGGGTTACTAAGTTGATATCCGAAATCAAACGGCTGCACTTGCGGCCGTTTGTTCCCGTGTATCATAACAGGAGAACAACATGAGTGTAATGCTCGCGGTCAAACATTACTGTTACCATGCTCCGGTCATGGCTGTCGCCAACGCCTGTCACTCGATGGGCTTGACGAAGCGGTCATCGAAGTGGCCGACAGCCCGGAAGAATCACTTGAAGATTCAGCCGGCGTGTGCGGCCTGCGGCAGTACCTACTGCGTGCAGGTGCATCACAAAGAGCCGTTCCATCTTCACCCTGAACTGGAACTGATGGAGTCGAACTTCATCACGCTTTGCGAGTGTAGCCCAGGCGACCATCACCTGAATCTGGGCCACCTTGGAAATTGGAAGAGCTTCAACCCACACGTTGAAGCGGATGCCGCTCTATTCCTGAAACGAGTTACCGATCATGGGGTTCAACAGCCAACTACAGGCCAATCTGCGTAACTCAATTGCCGCAGGTCTGAAGAAGCGGACGTTGACGAAATGCAGCAAGTGGTCATGCGAATCTGTCGTGATGGGTCAGCCCTTTCCTGGCCCGTTCGGATTCAAATATCACCCGTGGCTGCGGGACATGATGGATGCGAATGAGCCCGAAATCATCGGCCAAAAAGCCGCACAGATGGGCTTCACTGTCGCGGCTATGAACCGTAGCTTTTTTAACATTGATGTCAAACGGCAGTCGGTACTGTACCTGCTGCCGACGAAAACACCCGACGCGACTGACTTCAGCGCCAACAGGTTCGACCCAAGCCTAGAGCTAAGTCCCTACCTGTCGAAGCTCTTCAGTGATGTCAAGAACGTGGCCACTAAGCGTGCTGGTTCAGCTACACTGTACATTCGCGGTGCGAACAGTCGCTCGGGTCTAAAATCAATTCCGGTTGCCAATATCATCTTTGATGAATTGGATGAAATGCCGAAGGATAATATCCCTCTGGCGATGGAACGAACGTCAGGTCAGCAAGAGTCACAGGTTTGGAAAATCAGTACCGCGACCGCTCCGAACTTCGGTATCAATATCGAATTCATGGGATCGAGTCAAGAACACTTTCATTTTCCTTGTCCTGGCTGCGGACGGCAGATTGAACTAGATCGCAAGAACCTAATCATCGTTGGCGAGCAACTGGACGATCCTCGATTGATCGAGTCGTACATTGAATGCCACGAATGTCACAAGGTTCTGTCGAAGGGTGCCGATGCTTTGTGCAAGGCAGAATTCCTTCAGTTTGGTAAGTGGGTCCGTCATGGCTCGCCTACCGCCACCAAACGCGGCTTCTACATCAATCAACTGTACAGTCCCGCTAAGGCGGGTCGTCCCGTTGAACTGGCTGCGGCTTGGCTCCGATCGCTATTCGACAAAGCGTCCGAACAAGAGTTCTACAATTCGAAGCTGGGTCTGCCGCACCTTGTTGAAGGTGCCCAGATCAATGATGCTAATATCAATAACTGTCTTCGATCGCATAGAATGTCTGACCCGATTCAACCGGGTCTGATAACTATGGGTGTTGACGTGGGCAAATGGCTCCATGTCGAGATCGCCTCATGGCAGATCAAGAAGATGGGAAATGATGTTAATATCATGTCAGAGCCGGTCATCATCTACTCCGGCAAAGTGCCGAACTTTGAAGACCTCGACACTCTGATGAAACAGTATCAAGTCATACAGTGCGTCATCGACGCGAACCCTGAAGGTCGTAAGGCCACCGAGTTCGCTCGACGGTTCCACGGTCACGTCAAGCTGTGTTACTACGGCAAAGACAAGGCCGCTCGAACCATTGGCAAGCTGAATGAAAACTCCGAATCGAGAATCACGGTTGACCGGACAAGCTGGCTCGACCTTGCTCTCGGACGTTTCATGAACGGAACGATTCATCTGCCGCAGGATATCAGTCAAGAGTTCAAAGACCATTTGAAGGCTCCGGCCCGACAGTGGAAACTGGACCGCGACGGAAATCCTGTCGGGACTTATATCAATCTGGGTGCGGACCACTTTGCTCATGCAAGGTGCTACAACGAAATCGCATTACCCATCGCGGCGTCGGTGGCGACTAACTCTGACATCGCGTCTTTCCTTTGAGGTTATCATGGGTGTAGTTCAAGATGCTTCCGGCCTGACAGTTGGTACGACTTCAATGTCTGCCAACGATGCACCGCGGATCATTGATTTCCGACATCCGGCCTATAGCCGGATGGGGTTGTTCTGGCAGAAGTGGCGGTTCGTGTACGCGGGCGGCGATGACTTCTCCGAAGAGTTCTTGGAGAAGTACAGCACCCGTGAAGATACGCACGACTTCAATACTCGACGCCGGCTCACGCCGTCGCCGTCGTTTGCCAAAGCCGCCGTCAACGATATCAAGAATTCGATCTTTCAGCGAATGATTGATATTACGCGCACTGGTGGGTCGAAAGAATACCAGACAGCGATCACTGGTGCTGACAACGGAGTTGACAATCACGGGGCGTCGATGAATTCGTTCATCGGCCGTTACGTCTTGCCTGAACTTCTGACGATGGCGAAGGTTGGCATCTATGTGGACATGCCCGATGACGTTGGTGACACGCTGCTGACAAGTGCAGGCAAACGCCCGTACCTGTATATGTACCGTGCCGAGCAACTTCTGTCGTGGACGTACCGCACGGACAAAGCTGACGAATTCGCCAGCATCCTGGTTGTTGACTACGTCGATGATACTGAAACGATTTCCAATCTTCCGATTGGCGTTTGGAGTCGGTATCGTCATATCTGGATTGATGACATCGACAAGAAGGTGCATGTCCAGTATTACAATGAAGACAGCGATTACATCGACCGCGAGGGTCGTCCTGGCTACGGCGAGTACATCCTCAACATCGACTTCATTCCCTTCGTCGTGATGGAAATGAATGACAGCTTGCTTTCTGATGTTGCAAATCATCAGATCGCTTTGCTGAACCTCGAATCTTCGGACGTGATGTATGCCCTGAAAGCCAACATCGGCTTCTATGTTGAGGAACAGGACAGCACGATCGTCAGCGACTATCTGAAGAAGAACAATGCTTCTGCCGATGGCACCGCTGCCAATGCTGGTTCCGGGACCAAAGAGATTGAAGTCGGGTCGATGGTAGGACGAGCATACGGTAAGGGAATGCACCCGCCGTCGTTCATTCATCCGTCGGCTGAACCGCTGAATGCCTCAATGGCAAAACAGCAGCAACTGAAAAATGATATTCGCCAACTGGTGAATCTCGCTGTTGCTAATATCAAACCCAAGATGGCAAGTGCCGAAAGCAAGGCAATTGATGAACATGGATTGGAAGCAGGTCTCGCCTACATCGGGCTTGAACTTGAACACGGCGAACGGAAACTCGCACGATACTGGGCCTTGTACGAAAACGACAAGACCAACGTCGCTACCATCAAGTACCCGGCGAAGTACGCCCTTCAATCAGACGCAGATCGTCGGGCTGCTGTCGAAAATCTTGAGAAAATTCGTGATAGTGTTTTCAGTCCTACATTCCGAAAAGCCATTTCCAAACAGATCGCCCGCTTGCTTCTCGACGGCCAAGTCGATAACGACACGCTGGAAAAGATCGGTAAAGAAATCGACGACGGAATAGCGATTGTTGCTGATCCGCAACTCACGCTCAATGCGTGTGAGCAAGGCATCTGTAGTTTGGAAGTCGCTGAAAAAATCTTTGGGTATCCGAAGGGAACTGCCGATCAGGCCGTCATCGACCATGTCGAACGGTTGGCTCGCATTGCCAAGGCTCAAGGGTTGTCTCAAGTGCAAACTGGTCGTCGTGGCGACATGGTCACGGTCGATCCGAACAATCCAAATTCCGGCGACAATGCCGGTGCTCGTGGCGTGAATGATTTGTCTGGAACACCCGGCGGCGGCAAAGCAGAGAAAGCCGCAGTGGCCGATCAAACAATGAATGGAAGTCCTACGGACCCGACTCGTGGGCCGGGGAAAGGAAAGTAAGATGTCGAAAAATACTGCTCAGTACCCCGCAGCCCAGTGGGATGGTTCCTCGCCGAGTCGTGCAGCGGATAACGGTATCGACCGTCATCCTGATTTTGAAGACTGGGACCAGATGGTTGCCGAGATGCAGGCCGTTCAGGCCGAGATCGACAAAGGCAAGTATCTCACTGCCGTTCCCAATCCGACCGGCGGTGCGGTTGCTCCGGGTAAGGCCGTCTATCTGTTGGCAAACGGCACGGGCATCGCCCTGGCTGATGCCAACGGCACGGCTCCGGCCCGCAACGTCTGCGGCCTCGTTGCGTCCGGTGCGACCGCGATTGCGGTTGCTGCCAATATCATTCAGGATGGTGATCTCACTTTGACGACTGCCCAGTGGGACACCGTCACTGGCGACTCGGGCGGACTGGTTCCGTTCACCGAGTATTACCTGTCGGGATCGGCCGGTGCGGTTACGAAGACGGTGCCCGCCACGACCGGCGACACCGACATCGTCGTGGGTGTTGCGAAGACCGCGACGACCATGAACGTCCGTGTCCGACACATCCTGTCGAGCCACGCCTAATCTGATTGATGTGCAACCCGGTTGATATTGATATCAGTATCAACCGGGTTACGGGGTGGGCCGAACCTTTGGAAGTTTTCGGTGTTTCTTCTTTACAGGAGTTGAGTTACGATGGTGACGAAAGAACTGGTTGATGCGGTGGTTGGTGCAGCGAATGACGCGATTGCTTCGGCTCAAGCCGTCGGAAACGCGGAGACTGCCAAGGAAGGTTCTGACGCGGCTCTGGCTGTCGCACAGGCCGACAATTCGCAGAAGGGGTCTGACCTGTCTGCTTCGGAATCGGACCTGACGGCCAAGAAGGCTGCTCTGGATTCGGCGGTGGCTGCTCTGACAGCTTCCTTTTGACAACCCGCTCTCTCTGCTGTGGGCCATCTATAAATGGCCCAGGCAGATGTGGTTGTACCTGCGATTGAGATATCGCAGACGTTGATATCCGAAATCATGGAGCCTCGAAAGAGGCTCCATGTTCCCGTGTATCAAAGGGCTGTACAATGGCTAACTATCCAGAGTGGGATGGGAGTTCATCAGGAAGACTAGACCCGACAACCTACCGTTCCCCATCTGGGACTGACTGGCTTAGGGTTATTACGGAGTTGAACAATACCCGTACAATGTGCAGTAACCTGCTCCTACAGCTTACTGATATTCAGAATCAATTTCAAGCCTTGAGAAGTAGAATACTGGCTGTAGAAGTGGAAGGTGCTTCACCACTTCAACTGGCCCAATCAGTAACTTATCTCAAGCAACTAATACACAGTGCTTCATCCACTTTGATATTGACATCAAAAGTCACGATCAATAAGGATGTGCAACTGATTGTGTCGTCGGTGATGGCTCTGGTTTCAGTAGCCCGCAATCTGTTGTGGTCAAAACATTTGAGTTCAGCAATGGCCTTCAAGTCCACCGCGACGGTGGTCAAGAACTAGGTGCAACATGGGACAGTACGCAACGCTCGAAGAGGCTAACGCCTATTTTGCTACCCGATTGCACTCTGGCCTCTGGGGTGCAACGAACCCGACGGACAGGAATAATTCTCTGATTGTGGCGACTCGAATCATCGACCGTCTCAACTTCGTTGGTGATAAGACAGACGTGATAACTCCGCAAGAGTTGGAGTTTCCGCGTGGTGGTGATGTGAACGTGCCATCTGATATTAAAAACGCTTCATACGAAATTGCCTTCGCTTTGCTCGATGGCGTCGATCCTGAAATGGAGACTGATAATCTCGCTATTGTGTCCGAAGGGTATTCCAGCGTGCGGGCAACCTACGACCGTAACGCTGCTCTTCCTCATCTTGCCGCGGGTGTACCTTCCATGACCGCGTGGCGATACCTGTTACCGTATCTCCGGGATGACAAGAGTTTCAACATGAGTAGGGTTTCATAAGGAACCTCCGATGAAGATTCAGTCGTTGCGATTTCTGAAATCAATTCCGATGGTGGCTGTGTACGAGGGTGACGATGCGGCTGCGGCTGCTGCGGCGAAAGCTGCTGCTGACAAAGCTGTGGCCGATAAGGCTGCTGCTGACGCTGCGGCTGCTGCCGACGCGGACAGGGTCACGACCCAAGACCAGTTGAACACCGCTCTGAAGCGTGAGAAAGAAAAGTTTCGCACCGAACGTCAGGCTCTGATTACGCAACTCGAAGCGATTCAGAACGACGCCAAGACGACCGGCGAAACGAAAGCGGCATTGGAGACCCAACTCGAAGAGTTGCGTCGCCAGAATATGTCGGCCGAGGAACGCTCTCGGCTTGAGAAAGCGAAGCTGGAAAAAGATTGGTCCGGCAAGCTGGCTGAAAAGGATGCCGAGGCTTCCCAGTGGAAGCAGCGTCACAACGAACTCCAAACTGGCTACAGCATCAGTACGGCGGCTGCGGTCCACGCAGTCGTACCGACTGGCGTCCCCTTCCTCGAATCCTACTTGAAGCCCCGCTCCAAGTTGGTCGAAGTGGTGGATGTCGGCGGGAAAGGCACGGGCAAGTTCGAGGCGAAAGTCACCTTGACAGTTGCTGACAAAGAGGGGAAACCCGTCGAAGTCGAGTACAGCGTCGGCGACGCTGTCAAGCAAATGAAAGATATGCCCGAGCAATTCGGATTTTTATTCGCGTCCAGTGCGGCCGCTGGGCTCGGAGCAGGTACAGGTACACCGGGGAAACAGCCGAACATCGCCAAAATGTCCCCGGCACAGTACATGGAAGCCCGAAAGAAGAACCCTGCTTCTGTCGGTCTTTAATCCTGAAATGAAAACATGGGGTGGTGAAACTGATATCCAAAATCAAACGGCCTAATCGGCCAGAGGACACCAGATGAATACTTTGAAGAACAAGCCGTTCTATGCCGTGTACGACAACTCGATCGACGCCTTCATCCCCGAACAGTGGGCGATGGAAGGTGTCGCGATCCTGTTGGAGAACATGGTTGCCGCCAACCTCGTTCACCGCGACTTCGAGCCGCTCTTTGCGCGCTACGGGGACGTGGTCAACACCCGCAAGCCGGGTGAGTTCAAGGCGAAGCGGAAAACCGATGCCGACGACGTTTCCGTGCAGGATGCGACCGCGACGAACATCGCCGTGCCGCTCGACCAGCACGTTCACGTCAGCTTTCTCATCCGCGACGGTGAGGAAAGCAAGTCGTTCAAGTCGCTGGTTGACGAATACTTGCGGCCCGCCGCGATTGCGATGGCCCGTATGACCGACCAGATCGTTCTGGGTCAGGTCTATCAGTTCCTCGAAAACCAGGCCGGTGCGTTGGGTGGACTGTCCAGCAGCAACGGCATCGACTACATCACGGGCACCCGCGATGTGATGAACAAGAACAAGGCGTTCATGGATGGGCGATCGTTGATTCTGGCACCCGACACGGAAACGAAGATGCTCCAGAATCAGACCTTCGTCATCGCCCAGGATGTGGGTGACGGTGGCCAGACCATGCGTGAAGGGTATCTCGGCCGGAAGTTCGGTTTCGATACCTACATGGCCCAGAACACGTCGAGCGTGTCCGGTGACGGTTCGCTCGGTTCGGGTACGATCAACGGTGGTAACTTCCTCAAGGGAAGCACCACGTTGACTGTCACCGGGTTCGGTTCTGGCGAAGTGGTCGCCGGCCAGTGGATCAGCATTCTCGGTAACGTCTACCACGTTACCGCGACCGACAACGCGACCGCGACCAGCTTGACGCTGGAGTACGGTCTGGTTGCCGACGTGCTGACGAACTCGGCCATCAAGGTCTACGACGCGGACGTGGAAGTCACGACCCGTGCCGCAGGGTACGCGAAGGAAATCACCTACACCACCGCTCCCCCGAGTGTTGGCCAGTTGGTGACTTTCGGAACCGCCCTCGACCGCTACTCGGTCGTCGAAGTTGACAGCGTTGCCAAGACGATCCTGTTGGATCGCCCGCTGGCCGCGCAGGTCACGAACGGAACGTCGATCAATTACGGCCCGGCCGGTGGGGACTTCAACCTCGCCTTCCACCGCAATTGCATGACCCTGGTCATCCGTCCGCTCAACCTGCCCCGTGCAGGAACCGGCGCGCTGGCTGCGGTTCAGAACTTCGGTGGCGCAACCATGCGGACCACGATCACCTATGATGGCACCAAGCAGGGCCATCTGGTGACGATGGACTTCCTGGCCGGCATCAAGGTGCTCGACACCGATCTGGCTGCGGTGCTGTTGGCCTAATTGCCGACTTGATATTGTAATCAAATCAACCCGGCAGGATTTCCTGCCGGGTTGATATTCAGTATCAGGAGCAATCATCATGGCAGGAACAGTACCCGAAACGGTCGCCAGAGTTGAAGAGAAGGTTGACGGCGTGGTAAGAAATCTGGGGCGACTTTGCTTGCTCATCGAAGGTGATGGCGGCTTAGATCATCCTGGCTTGAAAGTCACAGTTGATCGTCTCGTCCAAACTGAAAAACGCCGACAATGGATGTCGCGTGCTGTTATAACAGGTGTCATCGGACTACTTGCCGAACGCTTATGGGGATTACTCCGATGAACCAGTTACGATTTATCTCGAACGTCCTGTACCGGATGAAGCGACGGTACGGCCTACCGGCAACGCTAATCACAATCTTGAGTGAAGACGTTGATCTTGGGACTGGCGTCAAGACTCAAGTGCGGGACAGTTTGCAGATAAGTCGCGTCATTATTCTCCCGTCAACTATTAAGCGGGAATTTTTCTACGACTTAGCCTGGATCACTGGGAACAAAGACTTCACTTACGGCGGCGATACGCTTACCGGCTCCCGTAAGTTTGTCATAGATCGGAATGACCTCGGAACTTGGATCGTCAAAGTTGGTGACGCTCTGATCTACGACGGCAACCGATACGAAGTTCAAGAGGTTGACGAGTTTGAATCCAGACTCGGCTACCTTATTACCGCAAGAGAAAGCACAAGTGTGCCCGTCAATAACATCGTTGAGGTTCAACTCTACGATGAAGTGTTCATGAAAGACACCGCAACTGTTGCGGTTGGTCGTACACCGATTTTGATATCAGTATCAAACGATCTTGGTTTGACTGACGAGGCGGTGAACTCATGATTAACCCTAATTGGTCGCGGTGGATATGGGCAAGCTGCACGAAGTTCTTCGACAGCAATAGAGGCCCGTACTTCATGTTCATCGAAGGTTTGACACGGACGGTTGATGGAAAGGAAGTGTTCATTGAATTCAGGATGGATGGGCCAAATATCCGAGAACCAAGTAGAAACTACTTCGTCTTTGATATTACCATCAATATCTGCATTCAAGTCGCCGAGAACGCTTACAACGCCCACGACTTCATGCGGGCATACGGATGGGTACAGTCGATGTTTCGAGGCTGCATCCCTGTGCATAAAGAAGGCAATGGTCCTCAAGACGATCCCAACTTCCTGCTCGGGACACTCATTCTCAAGAATTCTCGTGAGATTGATTTGCTCAAAGGGTTACAGTTGGGCCAGATTGATCCGGTCATGAAACTGATGCAAGGCACAGTTGAGGCCCGGTATCGAATGGAATTCTCGGGATCACAAGATACTTACTCGGTGTCATTAGCTGATGACGTGGTGCTTGGAGACAGTTCAGAAGGCACGGTCAATTGATACTCAAATTCAGGGAGCTTTGCTATGGCGCAAATCGAATTGCGACATGCCACGTTGAGGCTCGTTGACGGCTACTCCAACACCGCTTTAGTGAATGGATCGCCTGTCAATGGGGACTCTGTGGTGAACATCGACAGTGTTGGGACGCCCACCAAAATCAATCTGGGCACTCGCTTCACTGTCGTTGGGAACAGTAGCCGGCCACATTACGTGACCGCACAGAATGCAAACGAAGTCCAGCAAGTGCCGATCATCGGTGCTTCGACTGGTCACTTCAAGCTGACGTTCAAGGGCACAGTTGCCAACGTCGTGACGCAGCAGACGGGTTCGATTGATGTTGCGACCGTTGCGGCCAATATCATTCAGACTGCGTTGGAAGCGCTTGTCGGAATTGATCCTGGTGATGTGACAGTTACGCTCGTGTCTGGCACGACGTTCAACATCGAGTACAAAGGTCAGTACGCGAACACCGATATGACCTTGATTACGTTCCAGAACATCGACCTGGATGCTGGCGGTGCGACGCCGACGCAAGTGTACCAAGGTGGTTTCACTCACCAGATCACTTTCACGCCGACGTTCACGACGGCTGACGGTGTGCCGGCCGATGATGCCGCAATCACTTTCTCCGGCAACACTCTCGAAATCAACATCGGGACTGGTAATCTGACCTACAACGAGCAGCGTCAGATGACCTACACGCTCGATCGGGGCGTGCTCGATACGGTTCGTGAGGGCGACGATGTGCCGATGGACGTGGTACTGGACTTTATCTGGGAGTTCATCAACGCCACCGCTGGCGACTTGACTCCTTCGATCGAGGATGCGTTCAAACAGAGGGGAAATGCAGTGAACTGGGTCTCCTCTTCGAGCGATCAGTGCGAGCCCTATGCGATTGATATTGAAATCGAACACGTCCCTCCGTGTAACAACGAAGAGATCGAACGATTGCTGTTTCCTGATTTCCGATGGGAGAGTCTCAACCATAACTTGCGTGACGCGACTGTCGCCGTGACTGGCAAATGTAATGCCAAGCAGGCGATCGTCAGCCGTTCCGCTGTCTAAGCCTCTGGGAGTTTGAAATGGCTCAAATCGAATTACGTCATGCAACCATTCGGCTCGTCGATGGCTACAGCAACTCGGCTGCGGTCAACAACGGTGCCGGATACGCGGTGGGTGCCACCACGATGCTGATTGATACGCTGGGCGTCAGCGAAGCGCTGCCGCTTTTGTCGTCTTTCAATCTGGCTGGCCACGGTGTCACCTACATCATCACGGCTCGGAGCGGTGGACCGCCCACGACCAGCATCACGTTCACGCCGGGGCTGGAAGCCGCCGTGCTGGACGACGATGTCATTACCATTGGTGGCCGGACCTTGGAAGTCAAGATCGGGACCGGGAACGTCACCTACAATGAGCAACGTCAGATGACGTATACGCTCAACCGTGGCGTGCTCGACACCGTCAAGGAAGGCGACGACGTTCCGATGGATGTGGTTCTCGACTTCATCTGGGAATTCCTCACCGCCGTCAGTGGCAGCGGGACGCCCACGATCGAAGACGTGTTCAAGAAACGCGGCGAAGCCTCGGCCTGGATTTCCAGTTCGAGCGATCTGTGCGAACCGTTCGCAGTTGATATTCAAATCCAACACGTACCGCCTTGCGGCGGAGAGGAAGTCGAAACGCTCTTGTTCCCCGACTTCCGTTACGAGTCGCTGAACCACAACTTGCGTGACGCCACCGTGGCCGTCACCGGGAAGTGCAACGCGAAACAGGCAATCGTGAGCCGCGCTGCGGTCTAATGTTTGATCCGTCATCGGTGGGTTGGTATTGATATCAATATCAACCCACCATTTTCTCTTCCCTCCCGAGGACACTATGAAGATTGCAGGTAAAAAGATCGAAGGTCGTAACGTCGAGTTGATTGTTCTTCCCCGTCCGTTGGGCACGAACATCGCTTTCAAGGCCGAAGCTGTCCTGTCGATGGACCGCTTCAACAAGCTCGTCACCGAACCGCAGCCGCCGCAGCGAATCGTCGCGGGTGGTGCGAAGGTCGCCAACGTAAATGACGCTGGTTACAAAACCCAGATTCTGGACTTCCAAGCGAAGCGACTCGCTTTCTTGGTTCTGGAATCGCTGAAGGCGACCGAACAGTTGGAATGGGAAACGGTCAAGGAAGATGACCCCAACACTTGGACGAATTGGGAAAAGGAACTGGCTGATTCCGGTTTCAGTGCCATCGAGATCGGCCGTATTCGGACGGGTGTGTTCAGTGCGAACTGCCTCAACGAAGCGTTGATCGAGGCGGCGCGTGATTCTTTTCTACAAGGGATGGCGGAGTCGCCAAAACAATAAGTTGGCCTGCGTACAGGACGGCGGATTACCTAGTCTGGAGCGCTTGCTGCCGAGTAGGTGTCCGCCCGCCCGACATCCCGGAATCGTGGGACCAAATGACCGAATGGCAACGTGCCCGTGTTATTGCTTTCCACCAAACAGCCGATTATGAACAGCAGAAAGATCAGGCTGCGTTGGCAAAGGCAATGATTGGAGCAGGATAATGCCTATGTTCGGTTCTTATATCTCGATTACGTTTGACGCCGCTCGTGCCACACGTTATGTACAAGGTCGTCTTAGAGATATCTTGATACAAGGCATGATGGCTTGGGTTGAAGAAGCAAAATCCCGCATACCTGTGTGGAGTGGGGCGTCTCGTGCCTCACTCACACAGATTGCTGGTTTCATTGGAGTGCCTGTCTTCGGACCTGGAAAGGGTACGGGCAGCGCTCATAGCAATGAAATCGTGGCAACACGAGCTAAGACCGGCCCGGCAGATGGGCAGGCATCCGAAACATTTACTCCACCTGAAATCAACGGCGGCAAGATTTTCATGCGGTGGACGAGCAATCTGGGGCATTTGAATGTGAATGAACGTGTCAATGTGAACGACATTCATCATCACTTCAACCTGATTCAGCCGGGGCCATATGAGTTGCGAAAACATTGCAACGATGCGGCCAAACAAATCATGGTTAGTGAGTTGAACCGATTTCAATATCGAATTCGGTCATTTATCAATTTTCGTCGGTTCAAGCTAGGGGGATGACATGGCTGACGAAATTGTATCACAACTAGCACTGGATGCGTCTAAGGTGCTGACGGCGTTTGCTGAACTGCAAGCGGCGATGAATCAGCAATCGCAGACGATCCAGAATCTTGCTCAAGGGATAAAGACGTTCAACTCGGCCGAAGCTGGCATGGCTCCGGCGATTGACAGTGCCAACAAAGCCTTGTCGGCCCAAGCACAGATCGCAAAAGATACTGCAAATCAATTGCGGGCTGTATTCACCGGCCGAATCGACAGCACGGCGACGGTCACTGAAATCAAGAAAGTCAACGACGCTTTCGCCGCTCTTGAGCGCACGCTCACGAGTACGAAAGCCTCTCCGACGCAAGTCCAGAACATTTTGGGTAACTTGAAGGGTGCTTTCACCGGCCAAGATGCTCAAATTCAGTCCGCTTTGATTGCGGCGAAGACCGCTGCCGACAATTTGGGCAGTTCAAACGCCGCTTCGACGTTGAAAATCAATCAGGCCGCAATTAAGGGGAAAGCTGATGCGTTGGCCCAAGCCGAAGCCCAAGCCCTCTCCAAAGCGTCGGAAAGTTCGTCCATTGCGTCCGCGGCCCAACTAAGCAGCCGGTTCAATACTTCTGGGGCTGATTCTGGTGCGTTGAACAGATTTCAAGCATCAGTTCAGAATTTCCAGCAGGTTGCACAGAAGTCTGGGCTGTCTGGCAGCCAACTTTCGGGCGTGATTAACAACTTGGGACAGACTTTTAGCGGTGCGCAAGGCCGTGTGGCTCAAGCAGCGCTTCAGGTTCAGAAGTTCGGCGGGGCGTTGCAGGGCGTACAGACCACAGCCAGTGGTTTCGGTGCGAATCTTCAATCGCTCGTCAAAGTCTTCACGTTCCAGCAAGCGTTACAGGGTTTGGGAGCGCTTCAGAACGCTTTCAGCAGTTCAATCGGAAACGCGATCACTTTCGAGCGTGCGATTGCTCAAGTTTCGACAATCAGCGGCGAAGGTGACAAAAATATCGACACTTTGGCCGTGAAGGTGAACCTTCTGGCTAATGAATTCGGTAAAAATAACGTCGAAACGGCCACTGGTCTGTACCATGCCTTCTCGAATCAGGTCGGAGATAGCGCTCAAACGGTGCAATTCTTCTCCGAAGCGTTGAAGTTCAGCAAGGCGGCGGTTACTGACGTGAGTAGCTCGGTTGACGCCTTGTCAGCCGTGCAGAATGCTTACGGCCAGTCTTCGTCATCTGCAAGCCATAATGCGGACGTTTTGTTCCGCACGATTGACTTAGGTCGCGTTAGCGCTAAGGAACTCGGTGATAGTTTCGGTCGAATCTTGCCAATTGCAGCCCAGTTGGGCGTCAGTTTGGAAGAAGTTTCGGCTGCAATCAGCACCGCGACGGTCCAGGGCGTTAAATTCCAAGATGCACAAACTCAAATCCTGAACTTGCTGGTTGCCGCGTTGAAGCCAACGGGCGACCTGAAAAAGCAGATGGATTCGTTGGGTTTCGCATCGACGAATGCAGGAATCGCGGCTGAAGGATTCATCGGATTCTTCTCAAAAATCGCCGAAGGATCAAAGACTTCTGAAGAATTGGCGAAATTGTTTCCCAATATCAGAGGTTTGCGGGGCGAATTGAGCCTTTTTGGAGACTCCGGTAAGCGTCTGACAGACTTCTTGCAGCAGACGACCGACTCGGCCGGTGCCGCACAGAAGGCATTCGATACGATTCAGTTCAGCAACGCCGAGAAGGTCTCGAACGAGTTGAACCGTATTCAAAATCAAATTACCCAGGGCTTCGGACGCGACGTAGTGGCTGTTTTGGCTACCGTCAACGATGCTTTTGGTGGTGTGGCCGACAAAGTTGTGTTCTTGGGAGAGGCTTTGGCACTCGCTTTTGGCAGTGCTGTCTTCCTCGGTGCAGCTAATCAGCTACTTTCGATATTGGTATCAGTTGGTGGTGCATTCGGCGTCGCAACTACTGCGGCAACTGGGTTTGGTGTTGGTCTTTTGGCTGTTGGCGCTATCGCCGTCGCTGCCTACAAGCTGCTCCAACCGCCAGATTTCGCTTCTAAGTTCGACGAAAATGTCGCAAAAATGCAGATTTCGGCTGCGAAACTCGCAACTGATACTGCAAATCAAGTTCGGGATGCAAACAAGGGTGTACAGGATTCTCTGAATACACAAGTGCAATCGCTGCTGCAAGTCTCGCAGCAGAAGCAAGCCGCTTTGAATAATGCTTTCTCGCAAGCCGCAAGTATTGAGGCTGCGACGACTTCAAACTTCAAGACGGAAGTGAACCAACGGCTTCGGGCTTATACGCAATTTCTATCCGCAATCGAAGATTTGCAGAACAAGGCTGCAACTCACGCGGTCGAAGTTGCCACCAAGCAGGCCCAGTTCACGCAGAGCATTCAGGACACTCGCTTCCAGAACAAATTCGATAATGCAACGGCCAGCCAGCAAACGACTCTGCTCAACCAGCAAATCAACAAGCTGTTGACGAAGTCGAGTGTTTCACAAGCCGCCGGCAACACGACGTTCGCCGAACAAGAAATCGAAAAAGCCAAGGAATTGGCCCTGCAATTCGAGAAAATCACCGGCAACCGCACTTTGACTTCCAAAGTCGAACAGGCGTATACCGCGTTTCTCGCCGCGCAGACCGATCAATTGAACAAGCAGGTAGCCGTTGCGAAAGAATTGCAATCGACTAATACTGCCAACGTCGAAGAAGCCCGAACCCAACTCGAACTCGCTTTGAATTTGGATGGACAGCTTCAGAAGATCGGAAAAGAGAAAGGATTCAATTCGCCAGAAGCCCTCGCCGTCATTACGCAGATTCAAGCAGCACTGACGAAAGCCGATGCTGCACAAGGCAAATTGAATGCCGGTCTTGGTAATGTCGGCAAGAATGCAAGTAGTTCTCAAATCCAAACTGCAATTGACGCCCTCAAGAAAGTGACCAACGGGCCTCCGCTCAACGTCACGTTCACGACGGGACTTGATAAATTTCGTGCTGAAGTTCAGAAACAGTTGGATGCACAGCCATTCGCAGCTTCATTGAAGTTGACGATTGATTCCGCCAACACTCAAGCACTTCAGAACGAAATCGCTAAATTGGCTAAGACGGCCAACGCGGGCCTGGAGAAGCAAACTGCTGTCCCAGGTGCAATTGATGCTTTTGATACCAGTATCAAAGCGATCAATGAAGGCATCACCCAGTTCAAGAATCAACTGAATGATGCGGCTGGCAAGGCCAAGCTGTCCGAACTAATAAATCCTCTACCGATCTTCGGTGGGACGTTCGGCGGTAACGTCAACAACCTCAAGGCAATCGACGAGGAACAGAAGAAAGCGGTTGCCAACCTTGACGCGACTCAAGCGAAGATCAAGGATGTTTTCACTGATCCTACTAGCTTCAATGAGTTTGGACGGCTGACGGCTGACGCCTTCAAGAAGATTGAGGTTCAACTTCAACCGTTCAAGAATCTGATTGAGAAAGCCGCTGCGCCAGATGCTTCGGCAACTGACAAAGCCTTCGGTCAAATCTCGCAACGCATCGTTGATGCGACGAAGCAGGCTTCGATACTCAAGCAGACCTTCTCTGATATATCGGCAGGAATCGAGGCCGGTGGAGAGGCTCAAAAGAAATTGAACGATCTTAGTACGCCTGACAAGCAGACTAAGATACAAACACCAAATGATGTGATTGACAAGATCACACCCGATAAGAATGCTCTCCAGTCGAAAGAACAACTGCGTGATATCGAGAAGGAATTGCAAAACGCAATCGACACCACTGGGAAAGATGCCCAGGCCAGTGCTGATTCGCAAATCCAATCCACTCAAAATGTCACGTCTTCAGTTGAAGTTTTGAACGGAGCAATTGTTAGTACCGAATTCCCTGTTGCTCAATTGACCGAGAGATTTGGCTTACTCGGACAAGACGCTCTTGTCGCTTCCGAAGATACTGTCTCTGGTCTTAATTTGATTGGTATTACCGCTATCGAACAGATCGGCGGGGTTGCTGCTCTTACAGAAGCCCTGTTCAGAATGGCCGAAGCATCTGCTGCGGCAAGTGGTGGCGGTGGTGGTGGCGGGGGTGAGTTCGCTTCTCGTGGTGCATTCATACAACACTTTGCTCAAGGTGGCTTGGCTCGCGGTAGAGATACCATCCCTGCCATGCTGTCGCCCGGTGAAGTTGTTGTAGCGCCTGGCCCGAGTCGCAAGTTCTTCTCCCAATTGATGGCGATGAACGCGGGAGTTCAACCATCATTTCGTTCTAATGGTGGTACAGTCGGGGATACGTTCGGTGATATTAACGTCAATATCCACTCGAACGGTCCAAGTGACATCAACGCCCGAGCTATCGCACAGGGCATTCAGCGCGAATTGCGCAGAGGCAGCATCAGGAGATAACGATGAAGATTTTCAGAAAAGTCGGAGAATGGTTCGCCAATTTCCTCGCCAAGCGTGGCATTTGTGCCAGCCCGTTCTTGCTGAAAGGCAAGTGGGTCATGGAAGTCATGCGTGCCGGCGTGGTCATTGCAACAATGGCGTTCCCGAACGGCATCACGGATGTGGGCTTGAACCACATCCTTGAAACCGAGTTCCACAGTGGAACCCCGGTCACGACTTGGTACATCGGTATCGTTGACAACGCCAGCTTCTCGGCGTTCGCCAACGGTGACACGATGGCCAGCCATGCCGGCTGGATCGAGAGCACCGCTTATTCGGAATCTGTGCGGCAGACGTGGGGTGCTGGTACGGCCTCGGCCCGATCCATCACCAATGCGTCGGCTGCGACGTTCAGTATCAACGGGTCGGCAACGCTGAAAGGCATTTTCGTCACGTCGAACAGCACGAAGTCCGGTACGACCGGAACGCTGTGGAGCACCGCCGCCTTCGCTACGACGGTTGCGGTCATCAACGGTGACTCGGTGAAAGTCACTTACACCGTCTCTGGATGATCGAAGTCCTGGTTGATATCAGTATCAAAAGCCGGGCAGGTTCGCCCTGCCCGGCTATTTTCAATTGAGGGAAAAGACATGGGATATCCTACACAACCACACATTGACGACGTAAAGACAAAGGCAGAAGCGGCTTCAACGGCTGCGGCTGCGGTCAAGGCAGCATGGAACGCACTTGTCACTGCCAATGAGACACTGGCACAAGCAACCGCTGATGCGTTGACAGCGGACATTGAATTGAAGGCTGCGGCTTTCTATTCTGTTACATCATCGAACGTAGCCGATATGACTAATGCTCAATCGGAAATTGATGCCGAGCGGCATAACGTACCGAATAGTGGTCTTTTTGGTGACAACTCTGGACCATTGCCATACGTTCCCAATGTCACTGCTGCCTCGCTTGCAGATATTGAAGTTGAGTATTTCAATCTTGTGGCAAGCCGAATGGATCGCTTAACAACTCTCTTAGCCGCCAAGACTGCCGCCGATACGGCCGTTACCGCTGCCACGAGCGATCAAGCAACCAAAGATTCCGATTGGGTGACTGCAATCGGTGTGCATGATTCGGCAACAGGTGATCTGGCCACTGCAATGGCTACACTTCGATCCGACATTTGATATCAGTATCAAACCGGGCAGGTTCGCCTGCCCGGTTCTTTCTTACAGGTGCAACATGGCTTTGAAATGGATCGACGGGTTTGAAAGCTATGGTGTTACTAATGGTAATTCGGCGGTTGGGGTGGCAAGCAAATACACGAGTAGCGGCGGCACACTTACAATAAGGGCAGGACGGTTGGGTGGTCATGCACTAAGTCTTAGCGGTAGTCAAACGCTTTCGACTCCTGTGTTCGCGGCAAATGATACTTGGATCGTTGGTTTCGCATTTTTCTATGTTCATGTCGCGGCTACCGAACAGCAGATTATGCTGTTCAAAGATGGAGCAACGAACCAATGTTCCTTATACTTACTTCCAACCGGAGAATTGAAATTCTACCGAAGCGATCAGGGTAGCAACCTTGGCATTTCAAGTGGTGCCAGAATCAGATCAGGGGTGTGGAACTACATTGAAGTTAAAGTCAAAATAAGCACCACAACCGGCACAGTTGATATTCATGTGAACGGTGTCAGTGTTCTATCCCTGACTAGCAAGAACACCGATCAAGGTGCAAGTAGTCAGGCTACCAAGATCGCTTTAGGAGCGAGTTCTGCTGGGTCAGACCAATTCACCTTCGATGACTACTACGTCTGTGATAAGTCTGGCTCGAACAACACGACGTTCCTCGGCCCGCAGAAAGTTACGACAATCTTCCCGACTGGTGACAACGGTACGAATCAGTACGCTGCTACCGGGGCAGGAACTACGCACGCAGACCGTGTGAAAGAGAATCCTTACGACAGCAGCACGACGTATGTGTCTGACTCGACAAGCGGCGATACAGAAGAATGGGACTACGCAAACACAGGTTCTGAAGTCACCAGTATCAAAGGCGTGCAGATGAATACGGTCTTTGAGACTGATAGCGCTTCTGCTTTCAGTATCAAAAACCATGTGAATAGCGGCGGGACAAGTTCGGATGATGCCGGAACTGCCGGTGTCAATGGGACATATAACACGTCTCCGCGTCTGGTTGAGACTGATCCGAACACATCGGCACTGTGGACTAAAACGAATCTGGACGCTTCTCTCTTTGGGGTGAAAACGGTGTAATATGGCACTCCTATGGATCGAAGGGTTTGAGTCTTTTGGTGTAACCAACGGGAATGCTCCCGTTGGTCTGAAACAAAAATATGACAATGCTACTGATGATTCGAGCATCGGCTCTGTTCAAGCAGGTCGAACATCTGGTCATTCTCTTAGGATGATCGGGGGTGGAACTATACTCGGTAAGACGATTTCCACCGGAACTTCCACGCTAATTGTTGGATTTGGGTTTTACATTGACGCTTTCAGCAGCAATGCTAACGGTCAAATCTTTCAATTCTGGGATGGAGCTTCGGAGCAAGGGGCGCTTGAGTTACAAACGAGTGGCCTTTGGAAATACTATCGAAGGAACAATAGTACAACCGCATTAGGCACATCAAGTGGTATTGCCATCACAACTGCAACGTGGTTCTATGTTGAATTGAAAGTGACGTTTCACAGTTCGGCTGGAACTGTTGATATTTGGGTAAACGGAACCAGTGTGCTTAGTCTGACTGGTCAGAACACCAGTAATAGCGGTAATGCTCAAGCCACTACTGTCGTGTGGGAAGGCAGTCTTGGTGGTTCAGACCATACAACTTTTGACGATATCTATGTTCTTGATACGACCGGCTCACTTAACAACGCAGTGTTGGGTGCCCAGGTCGTGAAGATGATTGTACCTGCATCAGATGCAGGTACAAACGCTTATACGCCCGACAGCGGGACAAATCACTGGGATCGACTGACCGAGAATCCACAAGATACAACGACCTATCTTTCTGATGACACCACGGGCCACCGTGAACTCTTCGGGATGGGTTCGCTGGCCATCGGATCGGTACTTGGCCTTCAAGTCAACCTTGTGGCAGCGGTTACTGACAATACGGTGTACAGTATCAAACACTCGTCGCATACGTCGGGCGGTACTGATACCGACCAAGCGGCTGTGACGACTGGTGATGCAAACTACCAGACGGTCAGCAACGTGATGCAGACGAACCCACAGACAAGTGCCCAGTGGGCGGTTTCAGAAGTCAACGCGGCTCAATTCGGTTTCAAGACAGGGTAACATCATGGCTCTAAGAGTAACGCAGCAGAGTGTTGATGTTCTTAGCGAAGCCACAGGCGGTAAGATTTGCGTTACCCAGTTCTACATCGAAGTGCTGGGTGCGGCTGCCACGGCTGTCTCTGCTTCAAACACTCTCGCTCTTACTGATACTGCAACTCCGGCCACGGACCATCCGCGGTCATTGACTGACACGTTGACACTGACTGACACACTGACAAATGCGGATGACTTGTCCGCATCGAACGGTCTATTGTTCCTAGACAGTGTGTCAGTTCTAGTCGATCATGTTCGAGCGGTTTCTGATGCGCTCGGCATTTCCGACTCGGTTGCCAAGTTCAATGTCCATACGTTGTCGGTCAGTCAGTCGTTAGGAATCACCGATGTTGCTGTGGAAGCCGATGTCCACACTTTCAGTTTGTCTCATGTATTGGGCCTGATTGATACTGCAATCGGTGATGACGGTTTGTCGCCTTCAATCAATGATGCGCTTGACTTTGCCCAGAGTTTGACTTGCAATATCAAATCGTTGGATATTCTCGACACGCTCTCGCTTGTCAGTGCTGCTCCGCAACCGCCTCTGTCTGTCAGTAGCGTACTGGCCTTTACGCATGTTGCTACCTCGGGAACGAAAACTGAATCGGTCAGTAGCGTACTGGCCTTTAGCGATCAAGCGGTTGACAAGACTCGGCAAATCGTTGCTCATACGTTAGCATTCAGTCAGCAGGTCGTTCACAACGTCCATCAATTGAGCGTTGCCAATGCCGTCCTCTTTCAGCAGACTGCCGCCACGGTAAAGAGCACGAACGTCGCCAGCTTCATGAGTTTGACCGATCAGGTCAAGCGGGCGCTTACGCTGCCGAGAACCGTTTCATCGGCTATCGAGTTTGTCCAGTCGGTTGAACTGTTCATCGACCGGAACGGCGTGCTGTGTAACTACTCACCATTCATCGGCACAGGCCCGCATACGTTTACGGCTACGCCGCCTACTATCACGCCCAGCACACTAACTCTGTTCTGGCCGATCGTCACACCAACACTGACGGTTGTTCTCCGCAACCCTGACTTCGGCAACAAGATTTCGTTCAACGCGAATCGAATCAACCGAAAGAGCCGTGGCGGAACTAAGCAGATTTTCAGAAAGGCCACTTGGCCTAAGTTCCGCACGTTGAACATGGACGTTTCCATGCTTGACCAGGACCAAATCGACGACTTCATAACCTTCCTGAACACGACCATCGGGTTGCAGGTCGGCTTGAAAGACCAAGACGGGTTCATGTGGAAGGGAGTTGTCATGACTCCTGAAACGCCAATCACTCAAATTGGTGGGACTGTTTCATGCCCCAATTATGCTACGTCATTCCAGTTTGAAGGGGAATTGATATGAGTATCAAATTGGAAGCACCGTGGCCGTCGCCATCAGTTGTTACGATTCTGCCTAATCCGCAATTCTCTGACGTGCAAGATACTGACCAAACAGTAAGCCGCCAGCGTTCGATGAACAACAAGGTGTACACCTACGCGAAAGTTGGCGGCACGTCTAAGTTGACGTACACGTTCACACTCACACGGATGAAAAGCCTTGAGCTTCAAGCATTCGTTGAGACTATGATTGACCAGCAAGTCAGGCTAACCAATCATAAGAACGAAATCTGGTTAGTGTTCATTGATAACAACCCATTTGAAATCAGTCAGGCTCGCAGGGCCGCTGGCCCATCCGGCCGCGAGTTTGACAGCGTTAGCATTAGCTTCGAGGGAGTAAAGCCATGAGAACCCTATCGTCCAATGCACTGACCCAGATCAACACGGCTATGGGCACGAAGCCCATGATCTTGTTGGAAATCGGATGGGTCGATTTGACACCAGTATCAAAATACGCCGACAAGACTGTCGGAGCGTATCTTGGGAAAATCCTGTCCATCGGCACGATCGACGAAATCATCAAGATCGCTGGCGGCTCGAACTCTGGACAGGTCAGTGTCACGTTGGACGACATTGACGGCACGTTGAAGGATATCATCGACAACCATGATATCCACAAGCGGCCCGTCTGGATTTACCAATACTTCGAAGGCATGAGCACGAACGATAAGTTTCTGCTCATGAGGGGTGAAATCAGCAGCCCAATCACCTGGGATGAAGGTGCCCGCTCGCTTGCATTCGACGTGCTCACGAAGATCGAATCCACCGAGATCGGTTTCAGCATTGAAGAAGGCCAATTCCCACTCTTGCCAATCGACTTGGTTGGCAAGGCGTGGCCGTTGGCGTTTGGGTCGGTAGTCAATGTTCCGGCTCTGAAGATCACCAGCCCGCGTGAAGGAATCCTGGCCGACGGCTTCGGCATCCACGACTACACTCTCCGTCGCCGCATTCAGCTTGCGAACAACATCTGTTGCCCGGCTAATTCGATCATCGGTTATGACACCAATTTCGGACTACAACCGGGCAAGGCTACTGCCAACACGAACCCTAACACCGGGTTGCCGTCTAATCAGGCGAGTGGTTTCAGCACTACACCGAACTTCATCACGACACCTGATCCTGGCTTCAGTTACGCAAATCCGTTCGGATATCAAATCATCGACGGCACCGGCCAGATTGGCGGCGGTGGTGGAGTTGTCAACGGAACTAGCGCTGGAACCGGGACCGGCGTGTCATCGGTTCCGGTCTATGGTCCCGATCCTGCCTGCATCAAGAACCGTTGCGAAACGATTGAGCAGTTGAATTATGAATTGACGCAACAGCAGAAATTCGAGTTCACTTCGTTTCGTGTTTTCAACGGCCAACAGTTCGAGCAGGGTAAGCGGATCACCTTGTCTATCGGAGGCGCTTACGTTGTCGGGTCATTCTCCGGCGACGTGTTCACCGTTCAGCAATACATCCACAAAGATGCTGTTGACAAAGACTTGGCGAAAGGCAACAACTACACTGACCGGCCGACGCAAGCCGAAATTGATTTTATACTCAATCAGGTGCCGGGTCGTACCCAAATCTTGACGAGCTTCGGTAGCGAAAATCCGGCTGATGCCGTCGCCGCCTACCATGCCTCGCAAGATGCTGGCCCGGCATCCATTTTGAGTAGCTGCACGACTCCGGCTGGAACCTTCGTCAGCCTGACTGACTGCGAATCTCAAAGTCTGGATTCTTTGAATCTGTATCCATCCGCGAGCTTCCAGTGGGTCAACGCTGGTTCGAAGGTGACATACGCATACGATGAAGAAGTCGTATACATCGCCAACATTCTACCCTCGACTGTCCGTTGCGTGACGGCCTATCGAACCCTGGATGACGGTCGCCGCGTCTTATTGGTCGTGCCACCGGATTATTATACGGTTCGCACTACCGACTACACGGCGTATCACGTCGTCGAGATCGTGATGAATCGTGCCTTGAGTCTTCAAGCGACTGGCTGGGAAGACCAAATCTATGTGACCCTTGATTCGTCTGTCGGCCCGAACACCGTTGATATCATTCAATGGTTGATTCAGACCTACACGACTTTTGATATTGATAGCACTTCGTTCGCTGCGGTTCGGGCGAAAGTTGACAATTACCCGTCACACTTTGCGTTGCTTGATCGCAAGAACATCATGGCGGCGCTTGATGAAATCTCAATGCAGGCTCGCTGTGCGATGTTCCTGCGAGATAACAAGTTCTACATCAAGTATCTGTCCGCATCGCCGACAACGGTTGACACGATCACCGAAGATCACATCAACCAGAACTCGCTACGGATAACCAACAGCACGACCGAAGAGTTGGTCACGAAGATGGTGGTGACGTGGAACGACGATCTGGCAATTTCGCCGAAGACGTTGATCGTCCGAAACAACATCAACAAGTATGGAACGATCGAACAGACGTTCGACTTCTACATCTACAATATGTACTCGCTCGTTGAGAAGAGCGCTTTGTTCTGGTTGATACGAAAATCAAATACGTGGCGTCGAATGTCGTTCAAGACTCCGCTGGTCAAACTGGCGCTTGAGTCTTATGACGACGTGTTGTTCACTGTTCCCGATTTGTCAAGCTCCAACTTCAAGGGGCAAGTCGAAGGGGCGGTCTTCAATGCTGACGATAACTCGATTAGCTTTGATGTCTGGACTCCGATTCTGGCTGGCACACGGGTTGAATACCCGTGGGCTTATCCGGGAACGGTAAATGCCAGCCAACTTTGGCCACCTGATATTGTTGCTCAAGGGCCGGGCTTCAGCGTAGTCGCTCCAGTCGGCCATCCGTTGAGCAGCACGACGTTTCCGAATAATGTGCCCGATGACGCCACGGCTCCGAACTTTCAAGTGACGAACTGTGGCGGTCCACCGACACCTAATACCAATTTCTGTTGTTCATCCACGGCAACGGTACAACCGTCGGAGTTCTGTCAAACCCAGCATCCCCGCAGGATTGACGACGCCAACGATGTGAAGCCCTCGCCGCGTACTGATATCAATTGCCCAGGTGCTGTCAACCTGGGCAAAGACCCGGTCTTCGCTCAACTGCCACCGAAGTTTGCAAGGTTGCAGAAGCAAGTCAACCAAAGTCAATCGCAAGCCGCAAGCGCTAAGGCAGCCGCCTTGAACGCTGGCGGTGGCGCGGGCGGCGGTGGTGGTCTTGGAAATCAGGATGACAGTCAGCAGAAAAGCCGAACTGATCCTTTGGACAAAGTGCCCAGGGTGCCGAAAAACAATGCAACAGGCGACGGTAAGGGCGCTGGTGGCCCGACGCCGAAACCAACCTGTACGACACTGATTACGATTTGCTGGTTCCCGATTGTCCACGGACCTGACGGACCCTTCAGCGATATCTGTTTCCCCGGTGGTAACACGCGATGTGAAACACATACGTTCGGTGGGTGCGTTGGTTCTACCCGACGAGATATCACTTCACCCGAAGCTCTGGCTGCGGCCACCGCTAAGGGTGAAGCTCGTCAAGCTGCATTCGATGCCTTGAATGCTGCTGCCGCTGCTCCAGGTGATGCTGGTCTTCAAGCTGCCGCTGATGCTGCTGTCGCTGCCTCGACAGAGGCTGACGCCGCATACGATGCTGCCATCCAGAAGCAGGGTGCTGCCCAAGACATGCTTGACCATCTGCGTTCTATGAGTCCGCTTAGTGGCCCCGGAGCCACGAACTTTGAACTGTGTCCGAGCAGCGATGAAACTGGTATCTGCTGCAACGGCACCGTGCAAACAACCGAATGCGACCCGACCGGCTGTTCGCCGGGAGCAAGCGACGGTAAGTGGATGAGCGTCGATAAGACTGGGTCTGACGGGAAACCGGCAGAATTCAGCAGTATCCTGTTCGACGGTCAAGGTGGTGATCGTGGTGCAGATGGCCAGAGTGATTCCGAAATGGGTTTCAGTATCTAAAAGGCATAGGCCCGGTTTGATACCAATATCAAACCGGGCCGCTTTCGGGGAAATCATGGGACGTTATCCAGTTGTCCAAGTGGTGTGGCATGATGCTTTCAGCAAGGATGCGTGGAAGTCTGTGGAAGATTTAAGAGCACTAGATGCTGGACACGCTACGATCGACACGGTCGGTTATCTTATCCGCCGAGACAAGAAGTGCATCATAGTCTCGCATTCTATATCGCGCGAAGATGAAGCACACGAAGACGAGGCGTGCTGTTCAATCTGTATCCCGCTTGGGATGGTAGTATCAATGAAAGTTCTGGTGAAAGCATGTGCCCGCTCGAAGCATTAAGACGTGGAATCGACACGCCAGAAATCCGTGAGGCAGCAGCCCAGATGCGGAAGAATCAGCAACAGATGTTCGAGATGGCCGAGAAGCATAATAAGAGCTTCGGTCGCGCACGGATGTTGCCTAATGGGTGCGTAGAGTACGCGAAGAAGGGGCACGAACCGCCGCCCGATCTGGACGGTTATCAACGTGATCCCGGAAATGCGTGGAAGTTCCTGCCGTTGTGGCCTAAGTGCAAGAAGCGTATCCAGACGCAGAGCATGAAGCAGTGTGGTGCTCTAGCCATACTGACTGTCTGTGCGAACGGAGACTGCCCGCTCAAGCAACAGCAAGTGACATTCGCCCAGTGCAGTTCATGTGAGCACAAGGTCGTGGAATAAAACAAGCCCGGTTTGATGGCAATATCAAACCGGGCTCTCGATTAGTATTTGTTAATATCCAGAGGCTCGATCATTTTGGTCCCTGGCACGAGTGGCGTGTATGCAGTACACATACGTCTGTAGACCTCGGCTGTGGCGATGCAGTCTTGGAGAGCATCGTGAGCTTTGAGGTTGGTCACACTATATAGGCTGCCAAGATAAGGTAGGCCAACCTTAGGATGTGGAACCCGTTCGATGTGTTGATCCGCCCGATCATTCATATAGAGGGCACTTGCTTGGGTGTCTCGGTAATGGAAATGGAAGTAGTAATCGAACGATTGCCGACCCATCCATTCGATGATGAAATCGCGATCAAATAACCAGTTCGACGCCAGCGGCGAAATCTTCTTCTTCTCCGGCAAGCCAAGGCGCTCGAACCACTCGATGAACATATCGACGCCCTTCCAGGGATCGACAGCCCGCAACTGGAGTTCGGTCAGGTTAGCCTTGCCGACTCGCAGCGCTTTGTAGTCCACTGTCTCCGGGCGCTTAAGCTTCATATCGAGATAGAAAGGCATCACGCCTTTCAGCGGTTTGATATTAGAATCAAGTGGCAGTACAGCAATCTGCCAGATGTCGTGAACGAGCGGGTCAACCCCGGTCGTCTCTACGTCAACCGCGCACAGCAAGTTTCCGTTGAGATGGATCATTGATGAGTGCGGGCTGCGTCCCTGGCCGAATCGGCTCATGTACGCACCTGACCTGACAGCACACGCATCTGACTGTGCAGGTCAGCGATCGTTCCTTCGTTCTCGATGATCCCGTCCCATCCGTCGTCAGGCACTTCCTGCAACGCATTGTCGGCGATCGTATCGAGCACGACGGCTCGACTGTTCTTGACCTTGTACACCTTGCCGCCTAGATCACGAATCGCATCAACTTCATTTTGATATCGAACATCAGAAACGATCACAACCTTGACGTTGGTCTGGCCTCGGAGAGCCGCTTGCACCCAGGTCAATGGGTACACGTCACGGAGTTTGTTTCCGACTTCAACCCAAATCTGAACCGGCGTCTTGTTCAGCGCAGGCAGAACAATCTGCCGATCGGCCGGACAATTCTCGTAATGGATGGCCCGCTTCAAGCCTGCCCACCCGTAAAGGTCGAAGCAGACTTCTTTGAGTTTGCTGGCGAAACTGACGTGGACCGTACTGATACCCAACATCCGAAGCTCCGTATTAAGGAACTTAGCACAGGTATCTTTTCCGACGCGACTGCGATGGCCGAAGCCTACAACTGGTATCATGTTTCTTCACCTTCCACGTAAAGTGTTTGGTCCTGTACGACGTATCTCGGGGCGAGCAACTCGTCAGGCGTTGGCGGTGTATACGAAATGTTGGCCACGAAAAACTGGCCCGCGAACTTCATCAAGCGTCCGCGAGGGTGCCTGATTGGGAGTTCTTTCCCGAAGCGAATCTTCGACCAATAGCTTACGCGGTTCGAGTCAACTTGTTCGATGAACTTGTCGTAGATATCAGTGAACTTGATTGCTTGACCTGGAGCGTAGTGGCAATGTTCGATAATGTAGCGTTCGAGTTCGGATTGGTTTTGTTCTTGGGCCTGTCGTTTGTCTTCGGTATCAATTACCGGAACGAACAGACGGCCGTTTGATTGTGGTATCTCGTACTTCAGAATCATCGCCAGAAAGTCCGGTGCTTCCTTACGCAGTTTCTCTAGCAATTCATCCCGCGGGATGGTCTGCTCATGCAACTGCACATAGCACATTGTGATTCTGGTATCACCTGGAAAGATCGGGCAGTATTCAAACTCATTGCCCGTCTGAATCCAGTGGGTGCTGTTCGGACTGTTGTAAGGCGTCTTGCCCTTCCGATGGATGGACAACATCAGCGATGTCACCCAATCCTTTATCCGGTTGTATGCCAACGATTTGTTCGCCCTCAAATCCGTTTCCTCGATGACGCAGAGGACGGCGTTTTCGAGTTCCGCGTTGAACCCCGCTTGACTGATAAGTGCGGCGTCCGCGCGTGCGTACCCCGTTGTCATCAGCAAACGCAGCGACTCGTGCAGAATCGACTTTCCGCTGCCCTGCGGCCCATAGAGGAATAAGTAGGGTAACGGCTGAAGCGGGTATTGAATGAGCGAGGCAATCCAGCATCGTAGGTACTCGCCACCAGTGGTGATGAAATTTTCCTGACACCACTTGTTCATTTTGATTGCAATATCAAGTCCTGATCCGCAGTGGTTCAAGACCTTCATCCAAGTGTCGTATTTCAGATTGTCAATATCAGACGAGGGGACGTAGGCCAACTGTGCGGCATTTCGATTCCACGTTCGATCGCCCGGATACTCCGGTGCGAACGGCCGGTTCACGAGTGTCCACTTCTTCATCACGCTTGAGCCGACGACTAGACCTATGTCTTTCGGATCAACACCTTGGGCCGTTAGGACAACCCTGACGTGCTCCA
>Ga0137463_1000013_pt1 | contig 84356 bp, 55 predicted proteins | sample EasRivERMGT800_2_FD_102333 | JGI IMG/M metagenome (GOLD analysis project Ga0137463, IMG submission 102333) | Soil microbial communities from meander-bound floodplain in the East River, Colorado, USA - East River MetaG ERMGT800_2 | ecosystem: Environmental > Terrestrial > Soil > Floodplain ...
CGGTTCCGCGCTCGACCGAATCACGAGTTTGCCGCAGATTCTCGCGACTTGCCATCGGATGGCGCGGTTTGATAGCGAAGTCGGTACGACGCAACGGGTTACCTTTGTTAATGCAAAATGTTGTGACGCCCCTGGCTATTAACTTCCGCCCCATTCGGGGCTGACACCCGACCCGCCGCTCAATACAGAAACGTCGCGCCCGCAACGAGAGAGTCGGCGGAGGCCTTGGCGGTCACGTTCGTGCCGGCCAGGGGGCCGAAGGCGGGAGACACGAACGGTCCGCTGATCGAGTTCTGGAAGTAGTGTGCGTATGCCAGCGACACTTTGAAGGCCTGCGTCACGTTGTACGAGGCACCCAGCGACACGCCGTGCTGAATGATGAGCGGCGTCATGATATTGAAGAACGTATTGGCGTTGGGAATAGGATTCGTGTTGTACGAGTAGCCCGCCCGGACCGAGAAATCGTCGGTGGCCTGGTATTGCACGCCGGTTCCCAGTGCGAAGACATTGTCCCAGCCCAGTCCGGTCACGGCGCCGGTTGGCGAAAACCCCGCCGGACCGAGCGGCCGGGTGTTGCGGTAATCGAGGTACCGGGCGTCAAGGGCGATCAGGAACCGTTCGAACCCGGTGTAGCCCACACCGACCGATACGATCATCGGCGCATCGACGCCGAGCTGGATCGTGCGCGGCTGGCCGAGTTCATTCTGCGAGTTGTAGTCGAAGTTGCGGAACGACTGCGTGCTTTTGAACGAGGCGCCGAACTGCCACCTGGATTCAGTCACGTAGAAGGCCCCCACCTGGAATCCGGCTCCCCACTGAAACCGGCCGTGATTGAGAGGCGGATACGTGGCATGGCCGTCGCCGTTTGCGTCATCGGGAGAGGTCAAAAAACCCGGGTCAGCCGAAAGGCCCGCCAGGTCAAAAATCGGCGAGAACCCGATTGACAGTTGATCGGTCACCTGGACCGCGATCGTCGGGACGATCTGCATCAACTGGTACTGTGCGAAGATCGGCCCCACGCCGAGTCCATTCGGGGGCGGCGCGGTCAGAATCGGGTTGGTGAGGCTGCCGGGAAAGTTCGCACTGAAACCGCCGACCGACATGACCCCCAGCCCGAGCGAAACCGATGATTCTTCCGGCTGATAGACAACGCCGAACGAAGGGAGCGGGAAGACGCCACTGTTGCTCTTATCGGAACCGGAAAGGGGGACCGGCGGAAACCCGCCTCCCAGCGCGCCCGGAGCGATCGACGAGGCCAGTTGGGCATGGGGCAGCATCAGATCCAGGCCGAAATCGGCCGATGACGGCAAGGCGGTAATCGTCGCCGGGTTCCACTGGAACGCCCCCAGGGTATCGAGCGGGGCTGCCGTCGAAGCCCCCGACATCGACCGGTTAATCGGCCCAATGCCATTCAGAATGGCGCCGATCTGGGCAAACGCCGACTGGTGACAGACCAGGACAAAAACTGTTCCGAGAGCGACACGGCGAAGAGTGGACAAGCGCAGGCCCCTTGCAACGGATTGTTTCCGCAGACAACTTCGACGGGCGCCTCGCCAAATCGCGTTTCTTGAGGCTTTTTGACACAAAACCGGAACCGGGCCCGTTCCAAGTACCGGCTGTATCGGATTTATCGGAAACAGCAACCTTTCAGTGCAGTGAAACTGTGCCGATCGTGCCGGAATGAGGGGTTTTGCCTCCCAGCGCCGATCTGCCGACTTGTATCGCTCTAACCACGTTCATCCCTACAGCCTGCCGGGGTTGGGGAGGCATTGCACCTCCCCCAGGGGGTCCTGACCGACGAACCGATGTTTCGTGAACTACACCTTAAAGACGCGGGCCAATTGCGAGCCAACCTGATATGTCCCCACCGATTACACACTCACTCGAGCGTTCGAACGCAAAACCGGGTTCACGATCTCTCGCGGACCTCCTGGCCTTCGTCGACGCGACCCAGCAGTACACGCCTCAGCAGACCGACGCCAGCGATGCCGGCGGGCAACACGACGCGGGCAGCGCGAGATCGCCAGCGCCGGCAGTCGATCTCATGGCGCTCCTGGCGCGCTGCCTGGGGAATATCGATCTGATCGTCCGCGTCCTGACCCGCTTCAAGAACACCGGTTCGGCCGACATCGACCATCTGGGCCAGGCCATCGAGCACTCGGATCTGGACGCCGTGGTTGACATTTCCCATCGCCTGAAGGGGGCCGCCAGCAACGTTTCGGCGGCCGGCCTGCAGCGGATCGCCGCTGAAATGGAGCAACTGGCGCGCAGCCGGAAGCACAGCGAGCTTCCCGAGGCGATGACCCATCTGCGACGCGAATGGAGCGAGTTCGAGCGCTACGCCGAGGCCTTCGCCCCGGGCGCCAGCGCTCTCTCACCGTCCCCGGTTCGACCCTCAAATTGACACACCGCGGGAGCTGATCATGCGCGTACTGATCGCCGAAGACGATGCCGTCACCGTGATGATGCTGCAACATTGCCTCGAGCAGTTTGATTACGAGGTCACGGCGGTTGAGAACGGCGCCGACGCACTCGAACTGGTGCGGACCGGTCAATTCCGGCTGGTAATTTCCGACTGGTCGATGCCCAAAATGAGCGGGCTGGACTTGTGCCGCGAGATTCGCCGCCGACACTGCAGCGGATATACCTACATCATCCTGCTGACATCGCACGAAGGGACGCACAGCGTCGTCGAGGGACTGGACGCCGGCGCCGACGATTTCATCACCAAGCCGTTCGATCCGCAGGAACTGCTGGTTCGAATTCGCGCCGGTGAACGGATCCTGGCGCTGGAAAGCCGCGACGTCACGATTTTCACCTTCGCCAAGCTGGCCGAGTCACGCGACCACGACACCGGCGCGCACCTCGAACGGATCCGCGAGTACTCGAGAATCCTGGCGACGCACCTGGAAAAGCACGGCCCCTACGTCGGGCAGGTCGACGGAGACTTCGTGCAGCTCGTGTACCTCACCAGCCCGCTGCACGACATCGGCAAAGTCGCGATTCCCGATTCGGTGTTGCTCAAGCCGGGCGCGCTGACTCCCGACGAATTCGAAATCATGAAGCGTCACGCCAGCGTCGGCTGGCAGACGCTCGACGCGGCCCTCTCGGCGCATCCCGAGGCGAAGTATCTGAGAATGGCCCGCGACATTGCCGGCAGCCACCACGAGAAATTCGACGGGTCGGGCTATCCGCACGGCAAGAAGGGGGACGAAATCCCCCTGTGCGGGCGGATCGTCGCTCTGGCCGACGTGTACGACGCCCTGACGACCAAGCGGGTCTACAAGCCGGCCTTCAGCCACGAGCAGGCGCTGACGATCATCGTCCAGGGATCGGGACAGCACTTTGATCCGGCGGTCGTCGACGCCTTCCTGGCCAACGAAGAACGGTTTTCCAGAGTGCGGCGTCTGTTCGACGAATCCGCCGCCGAGGGTGTTCGCAACTCCCAGCCCTCCGTGGCTGTGACCGAACCGGCCCTGGCTGGGGTTTGATTCGGCCGGATGACCGGCGCCTGTTCCACACCGAGGTTGTGAATCTCGCACGTTGACGGGTGGACTGAAGTCCACCCTACGTCCTGTTGGACCCTCACTGCGCGAGCGGGAGCGCTCCGCCCGGCGCGGCTCTGACGGCGCAGCCGTTCAGATCCTGGTCAGCCGCGAGAAAATAATGTTGCGGCTCTCCTCGGTAAACAGCGTCAGGTCGCGCACTTCCGATTCGTCGATTTCCATCGTGAGATCGGTCATATCGTGCCGGTTGCGGTAGATCAGCCGCCAGTCCATGAAAGCCTCCATGAAGCCGACGTCGCGGATGCCGTTCATGAAATTGGCCACGATGAGCTGGCCGCCGGGCTTGAGCATGTCGAACAGCGTCCGCACCAGCCGCCGGCCTGTGCTGCGACTCAGGTAATCGAACAACCCCGTTGTGTAGACCAGATCGAACTGCCCGAGTTTGACCCGGCCGGTGACGAGGTGGCTGAAGGGTGCGGGAACGGTCTCGACGCCGTAGATTCCATACGCCCGTTGAACTTCGGCCAGGCTGATGGGGTCGGCATCGAGGGCGACAAATCGCCCGATCCGGCGGCGGCGCAGGGCCGCCATCAGGCTGGCCTCACGCAGGTGCCCCGATGCCACGGCGAGAATCTCCTGTCCGGGAGCCGCGGCCGTCAGATCGTCGATCAGGTCGGCGATGAATGCGCGGCGGGCACGCACTCCTTCGGCGGCCGGAGCAGCGCTGGTATAGCGGTAGATCGCCGTCCCCAGTGGACTGGCCTGTGGAGCCGGCCAGTTTTCTTCGGGACCATAAATCAGATCGAGCAGCTCAGCGTCTCCCGCGTAACCTCGCGGCTTGTGATACGCGCGCGCCGTGAACGGATCCTCGTGGATGCATTCGAGCAGGCGGTGCCCGCGGCAGCGACGAACTGCAGCCTGCCATTCTTCATCGCTGCTGTTGCATTTCTGCCAGGCCAGCCCGCCGAACAGGCCATCGAGCGCATGCCCGACGGCTTCGGCGTCGGCCTGGCTCTCAATCAGAATCCGGCTGGTGGCGTCAAGCAGGGCAGACAACCTGCCTTCCCGCTCAGCGGCACTGGTGCGGGCATCTGCGATCGCCGCCTGGTCTACGGCGAATCGCTGGTGCGACAACGTGGAAACTGCTGACATTTTGTTCCGGAGAAGTTCCTCTCCGCTCCCTGGTGCAAAGTCCTGAAATAAGAATCTAATGAGGCGACGAGGGGCAACGCCAGCAATTTCCGACGCCGCCGAATCAGAATGAGATGAGCAGTATGCCAGTCGCCGTCCGGAAAACATCGAGGTAAATCACTCTCTTCGAGGTAAATCGTCGACGTCGTGTTTACGGCGTAAACGCGGCAAAGTGGTTGCGATGTGCCGGGAAAGGTGCCCATTGGCGGCGTGCGGATTTTGCCGCCTGTCCGCCGGTTTCGTCGCTACGACCGCTCCGCCAGGCGCGGTTCCACCGGCCGCAGGGCCGTCACAATTGCTACGGGCGCACGCCGAACGCATTTCCACTGCGAGATCAACCTGCCGGAAACCTGAGGGCCACGTGCTCCGGAAAGCGGGACCTATGCTTGAAGCAAGTCTTGACGTGGCTTGGGAAAAGGGCCTCACGGATCGGGGACCGCAGACAGGCCTGTCGAAGAGCGCTGCCGCGCGTGCGCGTGGCAGTCGGGCAACACTCGTTTGAGATCTGCAGCGCAGCCAGACGGGACCGACGGTAGGTGGCGGTTCTGCAACGACTCCATGGACAACAACAACGAACCCAGCTTGAATCCGGCCGTCGCGGCCAATTCTCCGCACTGCGCTCCGGTCGCCCGGATCTTTGGCGGGCGCTTTCGCGTTGCGCACCTGCTGCACAGTGTGTCGGGATCTGAAACGCTGCTGGCCGACGTCGGCGAGAGCGGCGAAGCGATGGTCATCAAGGCCATCGCGCTACCGACCCTGTCGGCCGGCGCACGACTGCGCCTCGAGCACGAACAGGGAGTTCTGCGAGACAGCGGCAGCGCGTACCTGGCGCCGATCCAGGAGATCGGCCGCAGCGCGGGCTGGTGGTATTGCGTTCGCAGCCACATCCCCGGCGTGACGCTGGCAGCCCGACTGGCCAGAGGCGCTCTGGGCCTGGCCGAATCGCTCGCCGTAGCGCGGTGCCTGTTGAGCGCCGTTCAGACGCTGCACGGGCACGGCGTACTGCACCGAAACATCAAGCCGACGAATCTCGTGCTGACGGCGACCGGTCCGGCGGGCGAGGCCGTGCTGGTCGACGGCGGACTCTGGAAAGGGGGCCAGCTTGAAACCGGAACGGCCGGGCCCGATCTGGCGTCAGCGGCTTATCTCTCTCCGGAACAGGCCGGCCTGATCGATTGTGGACTCGGAGAACCTTCCGACCTGTACGCCGTCGGGCTGATTCTGTTCGAATGCCTGGCGGGAAGCTCGCCGTTCAAGGCCGACAGCGTCGGAGCGATTCTGCTGCAGCACATGACGGCGGAGATCCCGCGGCTGCGCAGCATGAATCCCGATGTGCCCCGGGCACTCGACGATTTCATTCAGCGGCTGCTGCGCAAGGATCCTCGCGACCGGTATCAATCGGCCGCGGCCGCTCTCCACGATCTCGAACAGATCGCCACGGCCTGGGCCGCAGGCGACCGCGACCCCGAACTGGTCCCCGGCCTGGCGGATCGCCGCCGGACACTGACGCCTCCCGCGTTCGTGTCGCGCCGGCGCGAGCTCGACGAATTGTGCACACAATTGCAGCGTGCCAAATCCGGACGGGGGGCCCTCGTCCTCGTGGAAGGGGAATCGGGGCGCGGCAAGAGCCGCCTGCTGACCGAACTGACCCAGCGCGGGAGCGAAGTCGGGTTTCGGACGATGCGCGGCCAGGGACAAAGCGACGTCGGACAACGGCCGCTGCAACTCCTGGGCGGCATCATTCAGAATCTGCTGGCCGTCCACCGGTCGGAACCGGAGCTGGTCGAAGAATTGCGCAATCGCCTGGGGCATCACTGCGAAGCCGTGGCGGCGGCGCTGCCCGAGCTGGCGTCGATTCTGCGACCGGCCGGCGCTGCCGAGAGCATTCCCGAGGCATTTGGTGAAGCGCGCACCGTCGAAGCCCTGGCCTCCTTCCTGGACGAACTCGGATCGGCGGCGCGACCGGCGCTGGTCATCCTGGACGACTGCCAATGGGCCGACGACCTCTTGATCCGGCTGCTCGCTCGCTGGCAGGCGCGGCGGCAAGCCGACCCCGAGGCGGCCTGTCATGTGCTGGTCGTCGTCAGTTTTCGCTCGGACGAAGTGGCGGCCGACCATCGCCTGCACAAATTGCCCGCCGCGGCGCATTTGAAGCTCTCGCCGTTCGACGCCAACGAAATTCGCCAGCTCGCCGAATCGATGGCCGGGCCCCTGCCGGCCGAGGCGCTGGAGCTGGTGCTCCGGCATTCGGACGGCAGCCCGTTCATGGCTTCGGCCATCCTGTACGGCCTGGTCGAATCGGGCGCCCTGGTGGCCGAGGCCGATGGCTGGCGAGTCGAACCGCTCAAGCACGCCGACCTGCAGTCGTCGCACTCGGCGACGGCGTTCCTGCTCAGGCGCGTCGAACTGCTGCATCCCGACACGATCGAAACACTGTCGATCGGAGCGGTGCTGGGAAAGGAATTCGAACTGGGAATGGCGGCCGCTTTGACGGCGCAGACCCCGTCGCGGTTCATGGCCGCCCTGGAAGAAGCCCGCAAAAGAAACCTGGTGTGGCTCAACACGACCTCCTCGCACGGCATCTTCGTTCACGACCGGCTGCGAGAAGCGCTGCTCGAGCGCCTGCCCGCAGCCCACCGGCGGGAACTGCACGCCCGCGCCGCAGCCCACCTGCAGAACCAGGAAGCCGACCGCGTTTTTGACCTGGCATACCACTTCGACGCAGCCGGTGATCGCGAACGGGCCCTGCCCTACGCACTGGCGGCGGCTGAACAGGCACGCAACCAGCACTCGCTCCAGGTCGCCGAGCAGCAATATCGCATCGCCGAACGGGGCGCACGCACCGCCGACGACGAAATCCGCTACCGTATTGCGGCCGGGTTGGGTGAAGTGCAGATGTTGCGCGGAGAATATGACGAGGCGGCAGAACTGTTCGAGCAGGCCTCGCGGCTGGCAGACGGCCAGCTCCCCCGGGCCCGGATCACGCTCAAACTCGGCGAGGTGGCGTTCAAGCGCGGCGAGATGGAGGCGGCGACGCAGGCCTTCGAACAGGCGATGCGGGACCTCGGTCACTATGTCCCCCGGCATTACGCCCTGGTGCTGATCCTGCTGGCCTGGGAAACCGTGGTCCAGGGACTGCACACGCTGCTCCCGGGACTGTTCGTCGCCCGCCGGCGGCGCTCCCCCAGCGAGGCCGAACTCCTCTGCTTCCGCATTTTCAGCCGGCTGGCCCACGGCTATTGGTTCATCCGCGGCAAGGCACACGTCCTGTGGGCGCACTTGCGGGGAATGAACATTTCCGAGCGCTATCCGCCGACTCTGGAACTCGCCCAGTCGTACTCCGAACACGCTCCGGCGATGAGCCTCGTTCCCTGGTACGGCCGGGGAATTGCCTACGCCCGCAAGTCGTTCATGATTCGCAAATCGCTCGGCGATCTGTGGGGGCAGGGGCAATCGCTGCATTACCACGGCATCGTGCTGTTCGTCGCTTCCCGCTTCCACGAATGCGTGGAAAAGTGCCGCGAAGCCGTGCGGCTCCTGGAGCGCACCGGCGATTTCTGGGAAGTGCACATTGCCCGCTATCAGATCGCAGCGGCGCTGTACCGGCTGGGAGATCTTTCCGGCGCGGTGGAAGAAGCTCGCCGCATTCATCACTCGGGGCGCGAACTGGGAGATTACCAGGCCTCCGGCATCAGTCTGGATGTGTGGGCCCGGGCGACTGACGGAGCGGTACCTCCTGAGATTCTCGAAGTCGAACTGCAGCGGCATCGGCACGACGCCCAGGGAACGGCGCAGGTCATGTTGGCGCAGGGCGTGTGCCGCATGGGAGCCAATGACCCGGCCCAGGCCGCTGTGGCCTTCGAACGGGCCTTGGCCGTCGCCCGCCAGGCGGGAGTCATGAACGCGTACGTCTCACCGAACTGGGCCTGGCTGGCGACGGCGCGCAGAGAGCAGGCCCAGGCTGATACCAGCTCGATTCCGCGCCAGCGCCGACGATTGCTGCGAGCTGCGGCCGTCGCGGCCTGCCACGCGGTCTGGCTGGCTTTGCGGTTTCGCAACGATCTGCCTCACGCCCTGCGCGAGGCGGCATTGGTCCTGTCGCTGTGGGGGCGTGTGACCAGCGCAAGAATGCTGCTCGGGGCGAGTCTGGCGGTTTCTCGACGCCAGGGCGCGCGCTACGAACTGGCACGGACTGCCGCCGCTCAAGCCCGGATCGCTCTCGAACTCGACCGCCCCGGAGCCGACGACGAGATGCGCCAGGCCGAAATCCTGCTCCGCGATCTCGCTTGGCGAGCCGAAGGAGACGGCCGGGCCGACAGCGACCCTGAGTTCGCCACGTTCTCTCTGGTGGATCGGTTCGATGTGGTGCTCGATGCCGGCCGGCGAATCGCTTCGGCACTGACGGCCGAAACAGTCTTTGCAGAGGCGCGCGAGGCGGCACGGCGGCTGTTGCGCGGGGAACACTCGGAAATCATCCCGGTCGGGCCCAGCGGCGACTGCTCACCCGAAGATGCAGCGTATCGCGCGCTCCTGTCACGCGCACTCGCTGCCGGGCGCGTGGTAACTGAAGACGACGACGGTTCCGATCCCGGACAGTCCGACGGGACGGTGGGATCCCGCTCGGCGTTGTGTGCGCCGATCTTCGTCCGCGGGGCGGCCGTCGCCGGGATGTGCATCACGCACAAGCAGGTCCGTGGGCTGTTCGGGCCGAACGAAGAACGACTGGCTGATTTTATTACTACAATCACCGGCGCCGCACTGGAAAACGCCGACGGATTTCTGCAACTGCAGCGCCTCAACAGCACGCTGGAAGAGCGGGTGGCCGAGCGGACGGCCGCCGCCGAGAAACGGGCCCGCGAGCTGGCTGTCTCGAATCAGGAACTCGAGCGGACGGCCGCCGAGCTGCGCAGCACCGAGGAACTGTTACGCGTCGCGAAGGACGCGGCCGAAGCCGCCAGTCACGCCAAGAGCCGCTTCCTGGCGACGATGAGCCATGAGATTCGCACCCCGATGAATGGCGTGATTGGCATGACAGAATTGGCGCTCAAGACGCGATTGACCACGCAGCAGCAGAGTTATCTGCACGTCGTCAAGCAGTCGGCCGATGCGCTGCTGCGACTCTTGAACGATATTCTCGACTTTTCCAAGATCGAAGCCGGCAAGCTGGAACTCGAACAGATGCCGTTCGATGTGCGCGAACTCGTGGGAGACTCGGTCCGCATTCTCTCGGTGAGGGCCGCCCAGACGAACCTGGAACTGATGTACCGCGTGGCCCCCGAGGTCCCCCTGCTGGTGGCCGGCGACTCCGGGCGCTTGAGGCAGGTGCTCGTCAATCTGGTGGGCAATGCGGTCAAGTTCACTCCGCAAGGTGAAGTCCGGGTTGATGTCGGCGTCGTCGAACGGAATTCCACCGAGGTGGTTCTGCGCTTCGCAGTGACCGACACGGGGATCGGAATTCCGCCCGAGAAGCAACAGCGGATCTTCGAATCATTCAGCCAGGCCGACAGCTCGATCACCCGGCGGTTCGGTGGCACAGGACTGGGGCTGGCAATCTCGGCGCAGCTTGTGGAACTGATGCAGGGCCGGCTGGCGGTCGAGAGCCAGCCGGGCAGTGGAAGTACGTTCCACTTCACCAGCCGTTTCGCAGTCCCCGCAACCGCGGCTGCAGTCGCCGCGATCTCGAGCACGCTGCCCCACCTGCCGGTGCTGGTGGTCGACGATCACTCGGCAAGTCGCAGAATGCTCAGCGAGCTGCTTACGGAAATCGGGCTCGAAGCGCACAGCGCCGAGAACGCAAAGACCGCGCTGGATCTGCTCGATGGCGCGGCAGCGGCGGGCCACCATTTCCGTCTGGCGGTGATCGATACGGCGATGCCAGGGCACGACGGCTGGGTGCTGGCCGAACAGATCCGCGCGACGCACCAGCTCGCGGACTGCCCGATCATCTTCCTGACCCCCGCCGGGCAGGTCGACGTCGATAACCTCGCGGCCGGTTTTTCGAATGCCTGGCATCTCAGCAAGCCGGCGAAGGGCTCAGAGCTGATCGATGCGGTTCGCCAGGCATTGGGGCCCATGGCACAGATCACGACCGAAGATCCGACCGACAAGGCGCCCGGCCGGCGAGGCAGGATCCTGCTCGTTGACGACGCGCCGGTGAATCAGGAAGTCGCCCAGGGGCTCCTGGAAATGCAGGGGTATGAGGTGTCCGTCGCCGATAACGGCCGGGACGCGCTCGAAGCCCTGGACCGCGAAGCGTTCGACGTCATCCTCATGGACCTGGAAATGCCCGAAATGGATGGCATGAGCGCCACGGCCGAGATTCGCCGGCGCGAACTGACCACTTCCGGCCGCACGCCGATCATTGCGATGACCGCCCACGGGGTTTCGGCCCTGCGGACCGAGTGCCTGAAACTCGGGATGGACGGCTATCTCACCAAGCCGATTCAGCCGCAGGAACTCTTCGACGCGCTCGATCGCGTGCAGCAGCAATGCGCCGAGGCGCTTAAGCTGGTCTGATCGAAGCGTCGCATTTCAGGCAGGCGAATGGCTAAAATGCCCCATGTGGGCGCGAGGCAGTTCGCTGTGGCCTGGAGACAAACATGACGAGGCAGGGGAAGCGTTGCGCGCGGTGGGCAGTCCGGTCGAGTGAGCTGATCCGTTCCATCAGGCAGAAGTGGCTGGCCCCCGTCCTGACGCTGGCGTGCGCTCTGGCGGCTGGCCCGCTCGCCGCGCAAGTCGTACCGCTCATCGGCGACGAACCGAATAACGACAAACCGCTCCTGGCTCTCGACACGGGGGGCCATACGAACGCGGTCTACAAACTAATCGTCTCGGGCTACGGCGATCAATTGATTTCCTGCGGTCTCGACAAAACGATCCGGTTGTGGGATCTGGGGACGGGCGAGCCGATCCGCGTCTTGAGGCCGCCGGTCGGTCCCGGCGCGCACGGCTATCTGTTTTCAGCGGCGCTGTCACCTGATGGGAACCTGCTGGCGGTGGGAACTTACCGGGCCCAGACTCCGCTCCTGGATCATCGCATTCACCTGATCGATCTGGCGGCCGGCAAAATCGTCCGCAGCCTGAAAGGGCACGCCTACACGATCTACGATCTGGCATTTTCTCCCGACGGTGGCCGACTGACCTCGGCCAGCCACGATGCCACTCTGCGCATCTGGGATGTGGCAACTGGCCGCACACTCCAGACTCTGTCGGGCCATGCCGCCCCGGTGCACGCCGTCGCCTGGAGCGCGGATGGCCAGCGCGTGGTGAGCGGCTCGCTCGACAAAACGGCGCGCATCTGGAATGTCGAGAGCGGAACGACAATCGCCGTCATGAGCGATCATCAGGGGGAGATCATGGCCGTCGGCTGGAGCCCCGACGGCCTCTCGATCGCCACCGGATGCGACGACAAAACGATTCGCCTGTATGAACCGAGCGGCAAGTTCCGATATGCCTGGCGAAATCTGCGCAACGAGATCGAATCGCTCAAATTCTCGCCCGACTCGAAGCGGTTGCTGTACACCTACGGCAGCAACACCGTCCCGCCGCTGGGGGCGGCCATTCTCGACATGGTCAAGGGCCCGCAGCTCGTGCACTACAGCGGTCACGACAACAGCCCGATCTCGTGTGCTTTCACGGCCGACGGCAAACTGGCTGTCACCGGCGACTCAGTCAGTCGGATCCGGGTCTGGAACTCGGCAACAGGCGCGACCATCGCCAAACTCGACGGGCGCGGGCAGAGCATGATCGCGGCGGGATGGAGCCCGGACGGTCAGGCGCTCGCCTGGGGAACCACGCTCAAGGACAACCGGTCCGACGTGGGCGCTTCGCTCGAGCGCACATTCTGCCTGCGAAATCTCGACTTCGGTCCGCCCCCCGACAAGTCGTTTGTGCGGGCTCACCCGGCGCTCGGTGCGCTGCAGATGGGCTTCATTACGAGTGAATCACCGATCGACCGGCGCAAGGTCGCTTTCCTGCAAAATGGATCGCTCGTAAAAACGTTTACCCTTCCGCAGCCCTACGATCAGGTGCGGTGCTATTCGCTACTGCCCAACGCGCGGGCCGTCGTCGGCACGCAAAACGGCGCTTACCTGTACGACATCAGAACGGGGCTGGTCCAGCGCGAGATGTCGGACCGCGGCGAGGAACTGTGGGGGTTGGCGCCGTCTCCCGATTCGCGTTACGTGCTGACGGCGGGGAACGATCAGGTGCTGCGCGTCTGGAACCTCGACTCGGGCGAACTCCTGGTGGCGCTGTTTGTCGCGGGCGAAGAATGGATCGCCTGGACGCCACAGGGGTACTACGCCGCTTCGCCCGCCGGCGAAAGCCTGATGGGCTGGCACCTCAATCGGGGCCCCGAGACCCTCGCCGATTTTTACCCGGCGTCGCAGTTTCACAAGTCGCTGTATCGCCCCGACGTGATTCGCCATGTCCTGGAAACCGGCGACCTGACGCGCTCGCTCGAAAAGGCCGACCGCGAACGAAATGAACAGACGAAGCTCATCCGCGTCGCCGATGTGCTGCCGGCCGAAGTCAAAATCACCGAACCGACTGCTTCACGGGTGGAACAGTCCGAATCGAAATTTACGATCCGGGCCTCGACCGAAGCAACCGCCAATCAACCGATCACGGCGATGCAATTGGTGATCGATGGTCGGCCTGCGGGAGCGCCCCGGCCGATCGCCTCTCCAGCGCCGGGAAAGTCTGCCGGTCCGATTGAGCAGGAATGGACCGTGGACCTCCCTCCCGGGAAATACAATGTCGGGGTGAAGGCAGAAACTGCGCACAGCTACGCCCTGAGCGAGCCGGTGGAAGTGACGCGCCCGGCCGGCGCGAACGACCCGCGCCCCAGGCTGCACATCCTGGCGATCGACCCGAGTGCCAACGGGACTGCCGCCGTGTCGATCCCCAAAGCTCTGACCGATGCCGCACCGGGAGTCTTCAGCGAGGTCGTGCCGCATGTGCTGCGAGGAGATCAGGCGACTCCCGCCGCCATCGATGCCGAGCTGGAAAAGATCCGCAGCCAGGCGACGATTGCCGACACGACACTCGTTTATTATGCCGGCCAGGAGACGCTGGACACGGCGGGGCACTATCGACTGTCGGCGGCGCGGGGAGGATCCACTGATCCGGCGGGAGTCTGGCTCTCGGATCGGGATCTCAAGCAGCAACTGGTGTCGATTCCTGGGCGGCTGATGGTCGCCGTCGATACGGTGCGCGCCGAGCAAAAGCTGGATCGCGAGGCGAATTCGGGCTTTTGCGGGAGCAGTGCGGCCGAGCAGGGGGCGTCGCGCCTCGATCGGGCTGCCGGGGATTTTCTCAGGGACCTGTTGACTGACGAATACGGCATCGTCGTCTTGCGAGGCTCCCGGCGTTCGGTCGCCGGGTCAGGGCAGGGGGGCGCGAGCCCCTTCGCCCAGGCGTTCGTCGAGGGAGTCAGCGGCAAAGCCGATCACGACGAGGACGGGACGGTCAACCTGCACGAGTTTTCGCGGTACCTCCAGCAGCGGGTTCCGGGGCTCACCGGCGGGAAACAGACACCGCTGATTGAGCGTCCCCGCGGCGTCCGATCGTTTCCGCTCGCCAAACCCGGTGGCCAGCCTGCGCCCACACCAGCCCCCGGCGGGAAATGACAGGTGCATCGGCTAAGCGGAGGACGTCGCGTTTCTCTGGTAGCCCGACGCGTCAGCGAGGGATACGATGCTCGAAGGAGACTGGTTTTGGCCCACCATGGCTTGCCCCTCGCTCACGCTTCGGGCTACCAGGTTCGGCGAGTCGCTAAACCCATGGGGGCCAGTCGTTTGGGCCTTGGGTTGACTTCTCGACCACTCTCTACATATATTGATTCACTGATGGATCTACCGGCTCGGCAAGCTGGGATGCCGCAAATGGCCAAAGACTGGCCGCAGCACCCTGAAGTTTGCCGCGACGATTAAGTTTGCCGATCGAAACGTCGGATAAATGAAGTTGAATGGAAAGCCAGAGTCCCACCCCGGTCCCCTCCATCAATACGAGGCCCACCGAAACAATCGGGCCGCAGCAGAGTTAACTCCCTCCTTCGCGGCATCCCAACAACCGCCGCAACGCAATCTGTTTGAACTTCGGCTGATTCCCGCCTGGACGGCACATTTGCCGGCCTGACTTTCACGTTGATTCGTTCCTGCCAACCGTTTTCCCCAGAGCCTGCACCCCAAGGTTGCCAGTCATGCGTCGAAACGATCGACCACGCCGAGTCGGTACGGATGCTCCCCTGGGGCAGCCGCGGCTCACGTTGGCGGCCGATGCAAGCAGGTCTCACCGGCAGGGGAATGTGGCAGTCATCATCGGCCTGGTGGTTGCACCGGTCCTCGTGATCGGCGGGGCGCTGGCCTGGATCGGCGGACCATTCTTTTCGAAAGCGCACAAATCGGAACTGGCAACCGAGGTCGTCAAGCGCGCTCCCTTCGAGGTCAAAGTCACCGAACGGGGCAACCTCGAAAGCGCCAACAACCTGACCCTCCGCTGCCAGGTCGAAGGAGGCGGAGCCACGGCCGGCACCAGCATCCTGAAGATCGTCGATGAAGGAACGCAGGTGGCAGAGGGGCAGGTCGTCGTGGTGCTCGATTCGGCCCGCTTGCGCGACGAAGCGCTGGCGCAGCAGATCAGGCTCGACGCAGCCCAGGCGACTCTGAAGACGGCCCAGGCCGACGTCGCCATTCAGAAGATGCAGAATGAAAGCGATTTTGCGACAGCCGAACTCAACCTCGAATTGGGCCGGCTCGACCTGCGCAAGGCACAGGAGGGGGAGCATGTCCAGCAGATGAAACTCAGCGCCGGCGAAATCGCCATGGCCGGAGAGTATCTGAAACGGGCAGTCGACCGCTGGAATTTTACCGAGCGCCTGATGCGCAAGGGTTTTTCGACGACCAAAGTGCTCGATGCCGATCGCGTGGCTGTCGCCAAGGCCCGCATCGACTACGACACGGCCAGGGGCAAGCGCAAGGTGCTCGACCAGTTTACGCAAAAGCGGGAACTCGCCGAACTCGAAGCCAACGTCAAGTTTTACGCGCAGGAACTCGAGCGGGTGAAACTGCGCGGCGAAGCGGCCACTGCCCAGCGCGAACGCACTCTGCTCGCCAGAAGCCGGACGTTCTTCCTCGAAACCCAGCGTCACGAGAAGCTCGTGAAGCAGATCGAGGCCTGCACCATTCGCAGCCCGCGCTCGGGGATCGTCGTGCACGCGAATACGATCGACGGCGGGCGCAGTTCCCCGACGCCGCTGGTGTACGAAGGGGCCACGGTCCGCGAACGCCAGGCACTGATTCACCTCCCCGATCTGTCGCAGATGCGCGTTCAGGCCCGCGTCCATGAATCGAAGATCACCATGCTCAGCACCGGTCTCGAAACGACGGTCCGCGTCGATGCCGACCCGGGCGAATCCTACCGGGGAATCGTCGAACAGGTCGCACTGCTTCCCAACTCGGCGAGCTGGCCCAACGTGAACCTCAAAGAATATATGGTCACCATCCGGCTGACCGACGATGCGATGCGCCTGGCCCAGCTCAAGCCGGGGATGACAGCCGAAGTCGAGATCCTGGTCGATCGTCGCGAGTCGGCCCTTCAGGCCCCGATCCAGGCCTGCGTCGAACGGAGCGGCCGCTACTTTGCCTGGGTCGTGGATGACGAATCGCACCTGCAGCGGCACGAAGTCAAAATCGGCAAATCGAGCGACGGGTCGCTCGAGATCGTCGACGGGCTCGACGTCGGCGAACAAGTCGTTCTCAACCCGCGGTCGGTCCTGGCCGACGAAATCGCGATGCTCGAGCAGGAGTTTTCTCTGGATGGCGAATCCCCGTGGTTGCATACGGCTCCGGCAAGTCCTGCCGCCCCGCGGCTGCCCGAGGCGCTGCTCACCAAACCGGTCGACATGCCGGCGGCGCCTGCCTCCGGCGGATCGGGCGAGTCCCCCTCGATCCTGATCGTGTCATCGCTCCCGGACTTGCCCACAAAGGAGAAGCAGACCGCGGCCGACCCGATGGCGGTTTTCAACCAGCTCGATCAGAACCACGATGCCCAGGTGACCGAGTCGGAACTTCCCGACCCGATGAAACCGGTCCTGGCCCGCCTCGACACGAACGGCGATCACGCCATCGATCAGGCCGAGTGGAAAAAAGGAACGTGCACCGTTCCGGCAGCCGCTCCCGCCCAGGTGACCGAGCAACCGCGCCAGGAATCCGCCGGCGCCCGCTGATTGCCCGTTGAGAAATCGGAATTGTCACCGCTGATGTTCTCGGTTAGGCTTCGCCACATGAACGCAATCGAGCACATCCAGGCGGCCCGGCAGGCCAGGTTAGTCGACGAAGACGGCGAGGACGTCACCATCGAGTTGATGGCACCGCTGACACCGGAGCAGATTGACTCCCTGCAAAACGACGTGGGGCAGCCGCTGCCGGAGGAGTTGCGATCGCTGCTGGCATTCTGTGCGGGGATTGAAGGCTGCCTGGACGGAATTGATTTCACCGGTTCGACGATGGACTTCGCACAGGAAGATGTCTTCCCGAACGGACTGCCGATTGCAGCAGACGGGTTCGGCAATTTCTGGGTTCTCGATATCACGCCGCAAACGACCCAGGTTGCTCCCGTGTTCTTCGCCTGCCACGATGCTCCGGTGATTCTGTATCAGAGTGCCGATCTGGCCTCGTTTCTGGTGGAAGTCTTTCGTATGAACACGCCACCGCACAAATCACTCGTGAATGACGTTCATGCCGACGGATTATTCAATGTGTGGCGGAAGAACCCGGGAGTCATTGACCAGCCGACTGCTGCTGCTTCACCAGATGCTGCTTTACGCGCTTTTGCCTCGGGTTTGCCGGAGCACTTTCAGATTGTGGATTTGCGGAGTGTCAATCCCGGAATGGGATTTTCCTGGGGACGCTACGGTCCCCGGACCGAAGTCCGACGCTATGGCTACGAGCGGATCTTCGGGTACGCAAAGCCACCCAGCCGGGGCTTCTTTGCGACGCTCTTTGGCCGGTAGAGACAGGCGAACCCGATTTACAGCACGCGTTGCCATTCGGTGACGCTTCGTCGTGTTCCCTCACGTCCCCTGGGTGCCGTCTTTCCGAGCACTTCGGCGAATCCTGATCGCCCTGAGCAGGGCGTCGATCTCGACTTCCCTGGTCGCCTGCGACGCGCCCCTGACTGTCACCGTCCATTGGCCCGAACGCCTGGCTTTCGTCAGCAGTGTTTCGAGGATTTCATCGTCGGCGATCATTTCCAGGCCGTCGATGTTACTGGAACCGGCCACGATGCAAAGCCGGGCAGTCGGTGTCCGCCAGAGCGGGAACTGGAACCACCTGCCCGGGGCATGCTCGGACTCATCCATTGTGTTGTCTCCCAGCGCTTTCGCGGTTGTTTTTCCGACCGGGTTGTGGCCCTGGACCGTCAAGTCGTTTTCCGGTCCCGTCATTTCAACCTGCAACGCTCACATTTTCAACTCAATCCAGGCCCAGGTGAGTGCGGCGGGACGTAAATCCCGTTGGACTGCACTGCGGAGTTCCGGGGCGATTGTCGTAAGTTGGAACGGGGGGAACGGGGGGAACGGGGACCAGGGACCGGGGACCGGCGCTGCGCGAGAAAGTAGAGAAAGCTCGTGTGGCTGGGGCAGATCAGTGTCTCTGGGCCAGGTATTCCAAGCAGCCGTTGAAGCATCCACGAGATGGCTTCTGCGCGCAACGGGATGCCCCAGTTGAGCGTTCCAGATCTGGGGCATCGATGAGCTTGCCGACGATGCAGCAGCTCCGGCAATGTTTGATCTGGCAGATCGAACACACAGACCGGGGACCTGCCCCAGCCACGCCCACCTTGAAACTGCCTCTCGGCACTCAATGAGTCAGGGCGAGCTTAAGCTGATCCGGGTGCTCGCGGCTTTCCGAGGCCATTGCCGAACGCTTCCGCCGGCGGGAATGAACCAGCGAGTACAGGGCCGGCAGGACCAGCAGCGTCATCAGCGTGCTGCTGATCACGCCGCCGATGACGACAGTCGCCAGAGGCCGCTGCACCTCGGCGCCGTCCCCTTCGCTGAGGGCCATGGGAATGAACCCCATGCTGGCCACCAGCGCCGTCATCAGCACGGGGCGCAGGCGGGTGATGGCGGCAGTCCGGATCGCCTCGGCCTCGTCGTGCCCCTCGTGCAGCAGCTCGCGGATGAATTCCACCAGCACCAGACTGTTGAGCACCGAAATCCCCGACAAGGCGATGAAGCCGACCGCCACCGGAATCGAAAACGGCAGGTCGCGGATCACCAGGGCCAGGATTCCGCCGACGCAGGCGAAGGGGACGCTCGCAAACACGAGGACCGAATCGGTCACGCTGTGAAATGTCAGATAGAGGAGCACGAGAATCAGGGCCAGCGACACCGGCACCACCAGTTGCAGCCGGCGCGTCGCGCGCTGCAGGTTTTCGAACTGCCCGCCCCACACGACGCGAAACTCGGTGGGGGGGAGCACGACTTCGGCACCGATCCGCCGCTGGGCTTCAGCGACGAACGTGCCGACGTCGCGCCCCCGGACGTTGCACTGGACGGCGATTCGCCGTTCTCCCCATTCGCGGGTGATCATTTTGGGACCGGTGACGAGGCGGATGTCGGCCACGCGCGACAGCGGGACCCGCTCGCCCGAAGGGCCGGTGACCAGAATATCGCCAATCGCGTCCGGCCCGGTCCGGTTATTGTCGGGAAGGCGGGCCACGAGGGGAAACCGCAACTGCCCCTCCACCACTTCGCCCAGCATCTTGCTGCTGACCGATTCCACAATGTCGAGCACGACTTCGGCCGGGATGCCGTACCGGGCGATTTCATCCTGCTTGATCGCGACGCGCAGGATCGGCTGGCCGGCGACCTGCTCGGTCGTGAGATCGACGCATCCGTCGATCGAGCGCAATACGTTCTGGAGTTCGAGCGCCTTGGGGATCAGGGTTTCAAAGTTATCGCCGAACAGCTTGACGGCCACGTCGGCCCGGACCCCCGAGACCATTTCGTTGATCCGCTGCTCGATCGGCTGGGTGAACCAGGTGATCTGGCCTTCGATCGTATCGACCTCCGCCTGCATCAGTTCGACGAGCTGCGACTGGGTCCGGGCGCGCTTCCAGTTCTTTCGGGCCTTAAGGGCGACAAACATATCGGTGACTTCAAGATTGCCGGCGTCAGTGGCGACTTCCGGTGCGCCGACCCGGCTCCAGACGTGCTCGACCTCATCAGGAAAGGCCTGCAGCAGGTTCCGCTCCATCTCAGAGTTGACCTTCATCGATTCTTCGAGGCTGGTGCCCGGCGCCCGCATCACGCCGATGACCAGGTCTCCTTCCGACAGGCGCGGGACGAACTCCAGCCCGAGGCCCAGGGCCAGGTTGACTGCCACAACCAGCGCGATGAGCGCGCAGCCGACAGCCACCCGGCGATGCCGCAGCGTCAGATCGAGGAGTGGACGATAAATTGCCTTGGCACAGCGCGCGATGGCGATTTCCCTGATTTCGAAGCGCCCCGACAGCAACATGCTGCTCAGCACGGGCATCAGCGTCAGCGACAGGATCAGCGAACCCAGCAGCGCAAACACGACAGTCAGCGCCATCGGCCGGAACAGCTTCCCCTCGACCCCTTCCAGCGTCAGGATCGGCAGGTAGACGATCATGATGATAAACACGCCGAAGACGCTGGGGCGCGAGACTTCGATGCACGCTTTGCGCACGACGTCGAGCCGCGAAACGGCCGGGCCCGATTGTCCCAGGCGACGCACCACGTTTTCGATCATCACCACCGAGCTGTCGACAACCAGCCCGAAGTCGAGCGCGCCCAGACTCAACAGACTGGCCGCGATCCCGAACTGGAGCATCCCCGAAAAGGCAAACAGCATGGACAGGGGAATCGCCGAAGCGACGATCAGGCCGGCCCGCAGATTTCCCAGGAGCAGAAACAGGATCACCACGACGAGGTACGCTCCCTCGCAGAGGTTGTTCTTGACCGTCTTGATGATCCGGTCCACCAGCCGGGTCCGGTCGTAGACCGGTACCATCGTCACTCCCGCCGGCAGCGTCTTCTGAACCTTCTGGAATGCATCGCTCAAGCGCGACGTGACGGCGTAACTGTTTTCCCCCATCAGCATGTAGCCCAGGCCGAGCACCACCTCACCCTGTCCGTCGGCCGACACGATCCCGCGGCGGATTTCGTGGCCGATCGTCACTTCGGCCACGTCGCGGACGCGGATCGGAACCCCTTTTTTCGCCGAAAGCACGATATTCTGGATCTGCTCGACGTTGGTCGTGCGGCCGATGCCGTGCACCAGCACCGCATCTCCTGACTGATTGATATTTCCGCCGCCGACGTTCAGGTTGTTCCGCGGGATGGCCTCGGTCACCTGGTCGAAGGTCAGGTCGTATTTCAGCAACTGCGTCGGGTCGATGCGCACCTGGTACTGTTTTTTCAGTCCGCCCCAGGAGTTGATTTCGGCGGTGCCGGGAACGCGCCGCAGAGCCGGCTTGATCGTCCAGTCGTGAAGCGTGCGGGTCTCCTGCAAGCTCTGGTTTTCGCTCGTCACCAGATACTGAAAGACCTCACCCAGCCCCGTCGAGACGGGGCCCATTTCGGGGCGGTCGATGCCGGCCGGCAGTTCGACGGTGGAGAGGCGTTCATTGATCAGTTGGCGGGCAAAGTAGACGTCGGTGCCGTCGTGGAACGTGACGATCACCTGCGACAGCCCGAATTGCGACACCGAGCGCAGCGATTCGAGCGCCGGCATGCCCCCCATCGCCAGTTCGACCGGGAAAGTGATCTGGCGTTCAATTTCCTCAGGGACCAGCGCCGGCGCCACCGTGTTGATCTGCACCTGGACCGGCGTGGTATCGGGAAACGCATCGATGTTCAGCGAGCGCAGCGAGAGCACACCGGAAATGGCGATCACGAGCGCTCCGCCGAGCACCAGCGGCCGGTGTCGCAGAGACCAGGTAATGATACGCTCGAGCATTCAGCGTCCTTATCGCCGGCTGGTAGCGATTTGAAAAAGGGGGACAGGCACGTCGCGGCGGCTCTCGTGCGTTGGATCTCTGACTGCCGCTCCGAGCCAGTCCCCGTTTTTCAACAGCCGGCTAATCGTCGGCGCCCAGCCGCCTGAGCACGAACTGAGACTTCAAGACGTGGCTCCCCTTGCGCGCGACTTCCGTCCCTGGCAACAGTTCTCCCGAGATTTCGACGAATTGACCATCCGACAGGCCCACCTCGACCGGGACCGCCCGGAACAGCCGCTCTGACTCGCGGACGAACACCAGGTCTCCACTGACGTCGCTCTGGAGGCATTCCCTGGGAACGGCCAGCGCGGCGGCACTCTCGCGGACGCGAATTCGCGCGACGCCAAACGTATTCGCCCTGAGCATCCGCTGGACCGCCGGACTGCCCGGTTCTGCGACCTCGGGGTTCGCGACCTCGGCCCGAACCTGGAGGGTGCGCGTGTCTTCGTTCACTTCGGTGCTGATCCACGAAATACTGCAGTCCACGTCCCCGACCATGCCGTCCCCCCGAAATTGCACGGGCTGACCCAGTCTGATCCGGCCGGCGTCTTCCTTGGCCACGTCGAGCTTGAGCCACATCGAGGTGACGTCGGCCACCTCAAACAGAGTCCGCGAGGGTTCGGTCCACTCGCCGACACCGATATCGCGCCCGATCACGATGCCGTCGAACGGTGCAATGATCGGCACAAGGTTGGTCGTCGTTTCTTCCGCATCGAGTCGCGAGGCGAGCGAATCAGGCAGACCCAGAAACTGGATTTTGCGCGTTCGCTCATCGTCACTGAGCGGCTGGAACTCGGCCAGCCGCAGCGGGATTCCCATATTGACGAGCGTCTGCTCGGCATTCGCGAGGCGGATTTTGGCTTCCCGCAGTTGGAAGTGCGCCTCGCGCAGCCGCGCCTGAGGCATTGACGAGCTCATCGAGTTGATGATCCGCAATGTCTCGGCGCGGGTTTCCACGAGAACCATGTGATTCAGGAAGTCAGCCTTCAGTTTGCCGATTTCCACGGCTTCGACGATGGCCAGGACTTCCCCTTTGCGGACCGCGTCTCCCCAATGCTTCTCGACGCTCCAGACCGTGCCGGAGGCCCGCGCTGACAGCCGCGAAACGTGCCGCTGGTCATAGGTCACCGAACCGCTGGCGGCAACCGTTTCAACCATCGAGCGCTCTTCGACCGGGACGACTGTGATTCCCGATTTTCGAACCGCTTCGGACGAAGGGAATTCGACCTTCGCCCGGTCGGGAGTGGCACCCTGTTTTTTGACGCCGGGACCGGGCGAAGCCTCCTCCCGCTCACCCGGATTCCACGCCGGCAGCGACCAGCCGGTGTGGTGCCCGAAATAACCGATCCCCGCAATGGCGACCAGCGTGGCGGCACTCGCCATCCGCCGTCCCAGATTCGGATTCAGGGGCAAGGCCTGCATTTTCATGGGAAAAAACCGCCCTCTGCGTAAAAACTATTCACCTGGTGCAGTCGGATCGGGCAGATTGCAGGCCACGGCATGGCAATTTGCCGTCCACCTGCGATCCGACCGATTCAGCCAATTTCGCACGTTTTCCTTACGAATCCGTAATTTGCAAGGAACTCGCTGACTGAGGATTCCCTGTGCTTGCAAGATCTATGCCGGTCGCCTGGGAACCACAGGACCGGGTGCGACTGGCAGTCAACCAAATCCCACCAGGAATCTCGGCCCTGATTCAGACCTCGTGAGAGTCCGCCAGTCCGGAAAACTGAATTCTCACGAATTCAGGTACGACTACCAATCGTCGTCGCAACCTTTCGGCGGATCTCTCGGATTGAGAATTGACATTCGAGCCGCGCACCATCAGGATGGTCCACGATCGAGTGCCGCTGGTCGCCCCTGGGTGGCGAACCCCGGCGCCTGCAGTCGTGCACGACAATGTTATGCGAGAGGCCCGTCAGGATGGCGGGCCTCTATGCTTTTCAGCCATCGCGCCCCCGGCCGTCCCCCGGTCGCGTCGAGCCGCAGCGACCACGTCACGCTCAGTCGCGAATCGCGCGAGCCGCTCGGAACCGACTTGGCATCAATCGGCCATCTCTCCACGGCGGTTGACTTCGGTCCAATCGATTTCGGGATGATACGGCAGATGATCGTCGCGCAGCGCCTGCAGCGTGACCTGGTCGCCCGGTTTGAGAATCTCGAAGCGGGTCGGCGCTGCGTCCAGCGCGGGAAGGCAGGCGACAACGTACGAATCGCCGATCACGGTCAAACGCCGGTCGGCTCCCTGCACCAGGAGCGCCGTGCGCTCGTCGATCCCGAAGCCGACCAGATCAGAGTGTGCGGTCAGCATCTGCTGCAGGCGCCACATTCGGTTCCGACGCAAAAAGTGCTGGTCGACAATTGCTTCACGGAAGAGGCCCAGACCTTGCCCCTCGGTCGGCTGGCCGGTCCCGTCGACGATCATGACCTGCGACATGGCGGCCGCGCCGGCCGACGTGCCGCCGATCACTCCCTTGCGTGCGAGAAGTTCGGCCAGACGCTGCACGACCAGCGTTTCGGCGTAACGTTCTGCCAGGAGCGCCTGATTGCCACCCCCGAGCCAGACTCCCGTGGCCCGCTCGAGCGTCCGACAGAATTCCTGGTCATCGGCCGTGGCGCGCGTGGCCGCGTGCAGCACTTCGACCGACTGGGGGTTGAAAGACAGCCAGGGAGCCAGCCAGCGCTGGTGATCCCCCGGTCCGGGCTCGCTGGCCGGAATAATGACGATGCGGGCCTGTGGCGGTCCGCCTGACAGCTCCACGAACTTGGCGCGGATCGCCGGTGTGACCACGCCCCCACCGACGATCAACAACGATCCGGCGCTGACCCGGTGGTCGAGCAGCGCTTCGCGCTCTGCCTGACTGCGACTGGTGTTTACCTGCCAGAGGGCCAGCGAAGTGAAACCCGCAATCACGGTCACGCACGTTCCCCACACGAGCAGCCGGCGATGGGCGCGAGGTCCGAGCTTCATGAGTCCACCGGGAAGTCAAACGTTGTAGCGATCGCAGGCATCGTGAGATGACATTGTGCGTTCTGCAATTCCCGTCGATTACGAATCGATACACTCGGCGAAGCGCGCCATCTCGTCACGACTGCCGACGACGAGCGGCGTGCGCTCATGGACGCTTTCGGGTTGGATTTCGAGGATCCGCCCGCTGCCGTTCGTTGCCGATCCACCGGCCTGTTCGGCGATAAAGGCGATTGGGTTGGCTTCGTACAGGAGCCGCAGCTTGCCGCGCGGATGGTCGTGCGTGGGAGGATAGAGAAACACGCCACCCTTGAGCAGCGTGCGATGAAAATCCGCCACCAGCGACCCGATGTAACGCGACGCGTACTTCTCTTTCCGCAGTCCGTCGAGATACCGGCGGTAGGCTTCCGGAAAATTATCGCGATACGCTTCGTTGACCGAATAGTACTTGCCGCGGCTCGGCATCTGCATGTGCTCGTGGCTGAGAACGTACGCTCCGATGCTCGGGTCGAGCGTGAAGCCGTGCACTCCACGACCGGTCGTGTATACCAGAATCGTCGACGATCCATAGACCACGTATCCGGCGGCAATCTGGCGGACGCCTGGCTGCAGAAGATCCAGCAGTGGGTCGCCGTCACCGTGCAACGATTCCTCGGGACGCCTGAGAATGGAAAAGATCGTCCCCACCGAAACATTGACGTCGATGTTCGACGAACCGTCGAGCGGATCGAAGACGATGGCATACTTGGCCCGGGGAGATTTCCGAATCGCGATCGGCTCATCGTTTTCTTCGGACGCCAGGACGCCCACAGAGTCGCGGACCCCCAGGCAATGCAGGAGCGCGTTGTTGGCATAGACGTCGAGTTTCTGCTGGATTTCTCCCTGGATGTTGACCTCGTTGTCGGATCCCAGAATATCGGTGAGCCCCGCCCGGCGGACCTTGGCCTGAATCATCTTCGTCGCCAGCGTGATTCCCGACAGCAGCCACGAAAACTCTCCCGAGACCCCGGGAAAATGCTGCTGCTCCTGCAGAATGTACTGCTGAACGGTGATGATCGGATGATTCATGGTGCGGCTCGCGGTACATCGACTGAGTTTTCCGTCAACATACCCCGATTCGCGATACCCGGCAACCGGATACGGTGTGACCGTCGCTGACTGACCAGCCTCGTGCGTTCCACCTCGACGCAACGATTTTGATTTCGGATTGTCACCGGAATACGATGATCAGAACGGCGCCCACAGCCATCACGAAGGCGCCCAGCAGACGGTTCACAAAGTTCGGTTCACGGAACACGGCCCGACCCAGCAGGACAGTGAGCAAGGTCGAGGTCTGGAACAGCGCGAGCGCGGGGGAGACCTGGATCCCGGTGAAGACCACGAGCGTGCAGAGCTGCATCAGGCCGGTGGTGGCAGCCAGCGCGAGGCAGGTGGGCCAATGTTGTTTGAGGATCGTCCCATTCTGGCTGAGTCGCCCTGGAGCATGGACCCGCGCTGCGATCAGCGACACAGCGAACCCCGCTGCCGACCAGACGGCGAACGCTGCCAGCGGTGAACCGGTGACCAGCGCCCGTTTGAGAAAGACTGCTTCCGTCGCCGAGAAGACCAGCGCGGCAAATCGAAGCTGTACTCCCCGATCGTTGAAGAATCGCCACAAGACAGTTCGGCCAGGCGCTTCGCGGTCGTGCTCAACGAGCAGGTAGCTCCCTCCCACGATCAGCCCGATCCCGGCGAGGGCCGCCAGCGATGGAATTTCGCCGAGCAGGACGAATCCGGGGACGAGGCTGAAGACCGACTTATAGGCGTTGACGGGGCCAAGGAACGACAGATCGCCCACCTTCAAAGCGGCAACAATGAGCACGTTGGCGGCAACCGCCAGAGCGGTCGCGATCAGCATGTTCGACCAGAACACCTGATCAGACGGGAAGGGGGCGGTGAGAAAAACCGGCAAACAGGCGACCGTCAGCAACCCCTGCGTCAATCCGACGACAAACAGCGGAGCCGCCTGCTCCCGCGTGAGCAGCTTCTGGAACACATTCGAAAGCGGGTTGGCGACAATCCGCCCGATGAGGCACAGCCAGAAGATCATCGCAGCGCTTCAGGTTCGGGTGGGGCCCATTGTCTCCACTCCCGGCGCGTGAGGCCACAACGCAGCGCCAGGGAGAGCCAGATCAGCTTCGCCCCGGCTCGACCGGCGCGCTGCGCGTGGCCGCCTTGAGAAATGCCGGTTCCCCTTCTTCGTGATCGTCGCGCAGATTCGACGGGCAGACGTCCTGCCGGCCGCACTGGTGGCAAACGATGTGGATCAAATCCGAGCCGCTCAGACGGATCTTCTGGTCCTGGCACAGTTGATAGAGCTGCCGCAAGTGTTCGCAGACCATAAATGCTCCTTTTCAGTCGCGACCGGCGTCAGGGAAACAGACCCGGCACCGCGCATCATAGCCGTTGCCGCGGCAGTCCGCGACAGCAAGCGCGCTGGCAATGCGGGGCGGGTCTTCCAACCTGGCAGCGAAAATCCGTTTCCTGGGAGACGCAGAACGAAAACGGCGAAGAACCACAGATTTCGCAGATGAACGCAGATGGAAGAATCATTCGTTCGATTGTTTAACCCCGAGCCGGGCACCGCCGCGAAGAGCGGTGGTCCGAGGCCCGTCTACGATCGACTCACATCAATCATCGTCGCCGGATCCGAGTTCAGCGACCGCTTTCAGCACGCGCATCGGGCGCCCAAATCAATTTGAATCGCGTCTTCATCCTGGCTTCAGGTTGCGCCCCGTACATTTTTGTGGGAGAGAAAATCGGCGCAGCGCGCTCCCACACGTCGTCAAAAAAAATCGTGCGCTGCGTTTGTTGATTCGCGAACTGCCATTTCGTTTCTTCCTCCTGGGAACTCTCCCAATTCGCATGCCGGGCCCGGCAGCAGACTTTCACTTCGACACCCCATCTCGACAGGGATTGAACGATGAAACTGCCGCTCCAGGTCCAGGAATTCTTTGCAAACACACTACTCCCGGCAACGCCCTTCCGGGCGCGACGCGGGCCGACCAGTCTCGGGTCGTGCGCCGCAGAAGTCCTCGAAGTGCGGGCGATGCTGTCAACGACGGCAGTGCGCTCGATCGACGGGACGGGCAACAACCTGGCCCATCCCGACTGGGGGAGCGCCGGCAGCGACCTCTTGCGAACGGCGACGGCCGCGTACGGCGATGGAATCTCCTCTCCTGCCGGGTCCAATCGCCCCAGCGCCCGATTGATCAGCGACACCGTCGCCGCCCAGGGAAACGCCGATATTCCCAACAGCCGGAATATGTCGGACTTCGTCTACGTCTGGGGACAGTTCATCGACCACGATATCGACCTCACGGGAGGCGGCACCCCGGCCGATCCATTCAATGTCGCCGTCCCGACCGGCGACCCGTATTTCGATCCGGCGTCAACCGGAACGCAGGTGATCAACCTGAACCGCTCGATCTACGATCCGGCGACCGGATTGAGCACCGCCGATCCACGGCAGCAGATCAACCAGATCACCGCCTACATCGACGGCTCGCAGGTTTACGGCTCAGACCCGGTGCGTGCCGACGCGCTCCGCAGTCACGTCGGCGGCAGGCTGCTGACCAGCGCCGGCAATCTTTTGCCATTCAACACGGCCGGATTGCCGAACGCCAACGACGCCCACATCGTTCCCGACAACCAGCTCTTTCTGGCGGGAGACGTGCGGGCCAATGAAAACGTCGAGCTGACCGCCATTCAGACCCTGTTCATGCGCGAGCACAACCGGATCGCCGATCAGATCCACGCCGCCAGCCCCGGCCTGGGCGATGAAAGCATCTACCAGCAGGCGCGGGCGATCGTGATCGCTGAAATGCAGTCGATCACCTACAACGAATTCCTGCCGGCGCTCCTGGGGAACAACGCGCTGACGGCGTACCACGGCTACAACCCGCGGGTGAATCCGGGAATCGCGAATGAGTTCTCGACCGCCATCTTCCGAGTCGGTCATACGATGCTCGACGGAACGGTCGACCGCCTCGACAACAACGGGAACGAGCTGGCCGGCCTGAAGGGGAACGTTTCGCTCGAAGAGGCTTTTTTCAATCCGACGCTGCTCGACGTCGATCCGAACTCGGCAACGAACCCGATGGGGACCGACATCGATCCGATCCTCAAAGGGGCGGCGTCGGGTAACGCCCAGGAAATCGATCCGCAGATTATTGACGCTGTGCGCAACTTCCTGTTCGGCCCGCCGGGAGCAGGGGGGCTCGATCTGGCTTCGCTCAACATTCAGCGGGGACGCGACCACGGCCTGGCCGATTACAACACAGTCCGCGTCGCCTACGGCCTCAAACCGGTCACGAGTTTTGCGCAGATCACTTCCAACGTCACGCTGCAAAACGAATTGCAGGCGCTGTACGGTAACGTCAACAACATCGATCTATGGGTCGGCGCCCTGGCCGAGGACCACGCCCGCGGGGCCAGCGTCGGACCGCTGGTGCAGCGCGTAATCGCCGATCAGTTCCAGCGGCTGCGCGACGGCGATCGCTTCTGGTATGAGCGGACGTTTTCCGGGAGCCAGCTCAATACTCTGGAGCACACCACCCTGGCAGACATCATCCGCCGCAACACGGCGATTACCAACATCCAAGACAACGTTTTCATCTATCAGACGGCGATCGTCGGCCGGGTGTTCACCGACCTCAATGGCGACGGGCGGCACGAGCCGGGTGAAACCGGGATCGGCGGCCGGACGATGCAGTTGCTCGACTCGCAGGGAACCGTCGTTGAGACGACGGTGACCTCGGCCGGCGGCGGCTATCGTTTCACCGGTCTGGAACTGGGGACGTACACGATTCGCGAAGTGATCCCGGTCGGTGCGGTGGCGACAACGGAGTCGTCGGTTGCGGTTGACCTGACACAAAGTATGAAGGTCAGGCAGATCAATTTCGGCGAACTGGCGAAACGACAGGTGACGAAGAAGAGTCCTGCCGCCGTGACGGCAACGACCGGCAAGATCGCGCTTTCGATCAGACCCGCCACGACCGGCCACCTGGTTGGCGGCAATTCGCTGATCAGCGGCTTCTTCGTGGACGGGCAGGAACTGAATTTGTCGGCCGGGAACGGCTGACTGAAACCGTGGGGTTAACACCCCACGCTCGCCAGGGTCATATTCTCTATGCGCCACCTGCGCCATCACCCCGGCGAGCGGCCGGCGGGCACCGATTCGAAGAGAATTGGTCCCGGTTGGTTGGACACGCCAATCCGGCATCTCGCAACCGGTGGAACTCTCTGTCATTCCTCCCCGTCCGTACGGTCGGCGTTCTGACTTTCGTCCTCTTGGCGCCTTGGCGTGAGCAACCTCGTTCCGCCCCCGGTTGAAAGTGCGATCCTGCCACGACCATTCGGCGAAACCGGTTGACCACCCCGGAATTGTCGGCTACCGTGGTTATTCGTCGATTCGTGGGAGTGCCGAATCATCCTTTTCAAGGAATCGACGGAGCGATTCTCAAATCGCCAATCAGCAAAGGGCCGCCCCATGGTTCACCACGTCAAGCGTTGGTTTCGAGCCGGTCTTTTTGTCGCGGCCTGGCTGGCAGCAGATGCCGCATCGGCCAAGACGATCCATGGCACCGTCAACATCAATCTGCCGGGGGTCGATGGCATGGGAGTCCTGAACCTCAAAGACCTCGGCGCGCCGGTCGCCATCAAATTTTCCGCGAACCTCAAGACCGGAAAGTTTACGGCCCATGGTAAAGGGCAGGTCACCAACAATTTTGGCATGCCGAAGACATTCACCAATCAGCTCGACCTGGGTTTCATGGATTTCAACCTGATGAACCTGCAGACGACCTACACCGTCAAAGCGAACGGCCACTGTACGGTCACGGCCACGGGGATCGCCTTGCCACCGTGCGTAGTGCCGGCTGACTCCGACGACGAGTGCGTTGACGAGTGCGTTGACGGTGGCGCCGGCCCGACCGGGAAACGTCACCTGAACGCAATTGACGCCGGACGGCGCGCTATCCCCTCTGTGCAGGCCTGCCTCGCCCAGCAGCGGCGCGTCGATTGAATCTGGCGCCAGTCAGGTGTTACCCTGAGTTGGACGTTTTGCGCGGATGTTGTGAGTCGAAGTTGCCGTATCGTTGTTTCCAGCGAATCGAAGGAGCGATTCTCAAACCACTCTGCAAAAAAGGGGTCGCACGATGGTCTACCGGGTCAGTCGTTGGATTCAAGCCGTTCTCATTGTCGCTGCCTGTCTGACGGCCGAGGCCGTGTGGGCCAAGACGACGCACGAAGTCCGATCCTTGCCCGGCGTCGATTCGATGGAGCAGCTGGACTTTGGAATGCTCAGCGGGGACGTCAACCTCAGGATCACGGCCAACAACCACACCGGAAAGTTCAAGGTGCACGGCAAGGGACAGGTCACCAATCAGTCGGGCAGGTTAGAGGTATTTACCGATGTGCTGGCCCTGAAGTTTGCGATCGCGCTCACGGATGTGCACAGCACGTACACGGTCCAGGTGAATGGCCACTGCACGCTCACCCTCACGGCGACCTTCGTCCCGCCGTGCAAACAGCCGGCAGACACAGAAGACGAGTGCGTCGACGACAGCTCAAACTCGGCCGGCAACGAACTGGCGCCTCGCACGGGGTCGGTTGACGTCGGTAGGCGCGCCATTCCGTCGGTGAACGAATGTCTCACCCGACGGCAGATTCTTGTTGACCCGCGTATCGGCGAACCGTAACGTTGAATCGAACGTGTCGCGCCGACTTCGTAGGCCGGAGCGACTGGATTTCGCAGACTGGCAACGATCGAAAGGATCAACATGAGACGTGGAGCAGCGGGCTGGCGTGGTGCTGTCGTGGTGCTGATGTTCGCTCTGACGACAGTTGCCCTCGCGGGAGGCCCTCCGAAGAAAAGCGTCACGCTGAATGTTTTCTTCCCCGGGGTCGCGGCCAACGGGCAGATCAGCAGCGACCCGAACCTGGGAAAGACGATCAAGGTCCATTGCAAGATCAATCCGGCGGACGAGACGTACACCGCCAGCGCGTCGGGAAAGGTGAAGAACCTGTCGGGTGAGGACCACACCTTTGTCGATGTGCCGCTCTTCTTTCCCGGTTTTGCCAACGTCCAGTCCGACACGTATCACGTCAGCGCCAAGGGCAAATTCACCGCGACCGCTTCGGGACAGGTCCTGGTCCTTCCCTGAACCTTGCAGGCGCCACGCAGAACGCGTTCGAGACGATTGCCCGCCAGGTTTTCACTGGCGGGCTTTTCGTTTCCCGTCGACCGCGATCAGCGACTCGCAAAACTCCAGAGCGAGTGACGCCCCCTGGCCTCGCGTCACTCCGGCTTGATGACCGGCGGCGGATCTTTTCCTTCCGGGTAGAACTTCATCGACAGCGAATTCACGCAGTGCCGCGTGTTCTTCTGAGTGTAGCGCTCGCCAATGAAGACGTGGCCGAGATGTCCGCCGCAGTTTTTGCAGAGGATTTCGGTGCGGAGCCCGTCGCTGTCACGGACCTGCCGGACCGCCCCCGGAATTTCGTCGTCGAAACTGGGCCAGCCGCAATCGCTTTCGAATTTATCCGAGGAGTGATACAGCGGGGCATTGCAGCGGCGACAGACGTAGGTGCCCGCGGCTTTGGTGTCGGTATATTCGCCGACAAAGGCACGTTCGGTTCCCTTGTGCAGAATGACCCGCTCCTCGGCCGCAGTCAGTTTATTATAGGCGGGCCCTGTCGATGGATTCTTTCCGCTGCCGGTATTCGGCATTTCGGTTGCTCCTTGCTCGGTCTGGACGGGGTCCGGACGGGTTGAGGCGTCTCCCGACTTCAGTGCCGCGTCAGTTCCGCCACCGCAGCCCAGGAACAGTGCCGGAGATAGCAGTGTGCAGATGGCTCGTAACTTCAACATCCATTGCTTCGCGGGCATCGATTTCGCTCCTGGAAGAGACCCTCTCCTTTATCATTCCTTCCGTGTTCGCTTCTGAGCCAGCAGCCAGTCGTACAGCTCGTGGTCTTTGTACGTCTCGGTCCACGAATCGTGACCGGCGTCGGGATAGACCGTCAGTTTCGGGCTGCCTCCGGCTTTCTCGAGTGCCTTGATCATCGCTTCCGATCGTTCCAGCGGCACACCGTCGTCTTTGGCGCCGTGGAACGCCCAGGTCGGCAGCCTCGGGAACATCCGGGCCCAGTACGATTCGCCCCCGCCGCAGATCGGGGCGATGGCGGAGATCCGCTCCGGCGCATACGCGGCCAGCCGCCACGTGCCGAAGCCCCCCATGCTGAGCCCCGTCACACAAATACGGTCGGCATCGACCTTATATTTGCGTCCGACTTCATCGAGCAATGCGATCAGTTCGATCGGCTCCCACCACATTCCCTCGGGACATTGCGGCGAGACGACGATGAACGGAAAGTCCTTTCCTTCAGCGATCAGCTTCGGCGGGCCGTGCTTTTTGACGAGTTCGAGATCGGTGCCGCGCTCACCCGAGCCATGCAGAAACAGCAAGACCGGCCAGGATTCCTGTTTCTCGTAGTCCTTGGGGAGATACAGCAGGTAACCGAGCTGCACCTTGACCTGCACGTCGAGCCGCGCCGTCTGCTGGACGCCGGATTTGTCGTCGCCGATCGCGCGTCCCGGCGCAGAAAACAGCGGAGCCAGGGCCAGGGCCAGAAACAGGCTGTATTTCATGGGTGAACCTCAAGTCGGTTGGCTGATGTCGGTCGGTGCAGCGAGGCGTGTGAATTCTAACGCAGGGGAATTCCTCTTGCCTACTCAACAGACGGGCGCAGCCCGCAGGCGAGGGGCGCAACCGTCGAGCGTGCCGTGTGATGTTCCTCGAACGCCGAGGGAAGATTCAGCGGACGGCACACGACTTGGATGACCCCGGCAAGCGTGCCGGGCGTTCCTTCCACCGACGGCAGAGGTCAGACGCCGCGGCGGGCCATTCCGGAAAGTCAAACGCGAAGCCGGCCTGCAGGAGCCTCCCCGGAACGACGCAGCGGCTTTTCAGGACCAGTTCGGACTCTGATCGCATCAGGAACGTTCCGACTTCGAGCATCCACCGGCTGGCGGGGAGGCCGATCCGCGTTCCCCAGGCGTCCCGGAGGATCCGCATGAAGTCCGCATTCGGTATCGGATTCGGCGCTGCCAGATTGACCGGCCCGGCAACGTCGTCATAATCGATCAACCAGTAGGCCGCGCGGACGAAATCGCGTTCGTGAATCCACGACATGTACTGGCGTCCGTCGCCATGCCGGCCGCCGAGCCCATGCCGCACCAGCCCCAGCAGCACAGCGAAGACACCCCCGCGATCGGGGCTCATCGTCATCGCCGAGCGGAGCAGGACCCTCCGCGTTCTCGGCAGAACGACTTCATCGGCCGCTCGTTCCCAGGCTTTCGCCACGTCGATGCTGAACCGCCAGGTGTCGGGAGCGTCCGGCTCCGCGCCACCGAGGATGCCGGTCGCTTCGTCGTTCGGCGCGTCGTAGCGGTGGGCGTAAATCGTCGCCGTGCTGGCCTGCAACCAGACTCGCGGCGGCCGGACGCACTCTGCAAGCGCCCGGCCGATCGCGCGGGTCGAGCGAATCCGCGATTCGAGAATCTGCCGGCGGTTCTCAGCGTGATATCGGCAGTTGACGCTCAAACCTGCCAGGTTGATGATGGCATCGGCCCCCTGCATTTCGCGTACCCAGGGACCGAGCGACTGACCGTCCCAGAGTACCACGGGCCCGCGTCCATTCTCCCGCCGGCGGCTCAGGAGGACGACCTCGTGGCCATCAGCGCGAAACGCCCGCGCCAGGAGAGTTCCGACCTGGCCGGTGCCATCTGGTATGACGATCTTCATGAGAACCCTGCCCCTATCAGAGCCGACGACCGCGCAACTTGGTCCCCACAGGGCGAAATTCGACGCGGGATCGATGCAACCAGCCAACCGCAAGCGGGCTCGTCGATTAACACTTCGACCCGAGAAATCGAACGGCTGCCCCCCCGCGAATACGGGTCTCGCAATTGGAACCGAATTGATAGACGGCAAACTGCCGCCACCGTTATGATTGAAGGTCAGACCAGCGCCGCGTCTCGCAACCAGGCCTGAGAAAATGTGTCGATATCGACTCACCCGCACGATGGGGCCGCGATTCTGCCTGTTCGCCGTTGCGTGGGCACTCGTCGCATCCCGAGCTTCGTTCGCATGGCCCGCGGACGATCAGTTGCCCAAGCCGATTGCAGACACAAAACCAATCGACTTTGCCCACGAGATCGCACCTTTGCTGCAGAAACGATGCGCCAAGTGCCACATCGGCACGCAGCAGAAGGGGGGGCTCTCACTCAACACGCGGCAGACGCTGCTCGCCGGGGGTGACAGCGGACCGGCGGTCGTGAGGTGGAAGAGTGCCGCGAGCGAACTGATCAAACGCGTAACCTCCTCTGACCCTGATCTGAAAATGCCCCCGGAAGGGGAGCGCTTGACCCCCGCCCAGATCGATCTGCTCAAGCGCTGGATCGATGGAGACCTGCCGTGGGAAGATGGATTCGCGTTCGGAAAGGTCACCCGGCAGGCGCCTTTGGCGCCGCGCCGTCCTGCAGTGCCAGCGGTGCCCGACCCGGCGGGGGTATCCCATCCGATCGACCGGTTCCTGCACGGGTATTTCGTGCAACACCAGGTGCGACCGGCCGGCCTCGTCGCCGATCAGGCGTTCGCGCGGCGTGCGGCATTCGACCTGACGGGACTGGCCCCCACGCCCGATGAGCTGGCGGCGTTGCAGGCCGATGGGCGCGCCGACAGGCGGGAGCACTTTATCGAGCGCCTGCTCGCCGACCGCGAAGCTTACACGGCACACTGGCTGACGTTCTGGAACGACCTGTTGCGGAATGCCTATCACGGCACCGGATTCATCGACGGCGGTCGTAAACAGATTACCGGCTGGTTGTACGGCGCCCTGTATGACAACGCGCCCTACGATCAATTCGTTCACGATCTCGTCAGTCCCTCCCGGCGCGGCGGGAGCGAAGGATTTACGTTCGGCATCAAGTGGCGCGGCACCGTCAACGAAAGCCAGCGGAGGGAGATCCAGGCGGCTCAATCTGTCGCGCAGGTGTTCCTCGGCACGAATCTCAAGTGCGCCAGTTGTCACGACAGTTTCGTCAATCATTGGAAGCTGGTCGATGCGTACGCCCTGTCGTCCGTGTTCGCCGAGGCGCCGCTCGAATTGCATCGCTGCGACCAGCCGACCGGGGTCCCTTCGACAGTCGCCTTCCTGTATCCCCAACTGGGCAGCATCGACGCCGGCGCGCCGCTGGCTGAGAAACAGCGACAACTGGCAGACCTCCTGACGCATCCCGATAACGGCCGGCTGTCGCGAACGATTGTCAACCGGCTCTGGGCGCGGTTGTTCGGCCGGGGCCTGGTCGAGCCCTTGGACAACATGGACGCCGAACCTTGGCAGCAGGACCTGCTCGACTGGCTGGCGACCGATCTGGCGGACCATCAGTACAACCTGAAGCACACCCTGCGGGTGCTGGCAACGTCGCGGGCTTACCAGTTGCCGGGGGTCGCGGTCGATCCGGCAGCAACCGGTGACTCGTTTGTCTTTCGCGGGCCATTCCTGAAACGACTGCTGGCCGAACAATTCGTCGATACCGTCTTCGCTTTGACAGCAACGCGGCCGGGACCCGAAGCGGCGCTGCTGAAACGGGACGGGCGGGGCCAGGGAGGGCAATTGGGGGCGGTCGCGGCGGCGCTCACTAGAATCCTGTCGCCGCCACTGAACTACGACAAGCCACCGCTGTCGCAGGCGAAATGGGTCTGGTCGCGGGCCGAAGCACGTGAGGCGGCACCACCGCAGACGATCTATCTGCGCCGAGTGTGGTCACTCGAACAGCGCCCCGCGCGAGCCATTGCGACGCTGGCGGCTGATAACTCAATTGAACTTTACGTTAACGGCAAGACTCTCGCAAAATCCGAAAACTGGAAAGAGCCGGCGCAGCTCAACCTGGGGGATGTACTGGTCGCGGGCAAGAACGTGGTCGCTCTCAAGGTGGTCAACGGAGGGCCGGCGCCGAATCCTGCCGGCGCAATCGCCGAGATTCTGGTTTTCGGTGCTGACGGCCAGCCGCAAACTCTGCTCGCAACCGACGAGTCGTGGGACGCTTCCGAAACCGCTGCTGCCGCCTGGCTCGAACCGGGGTTCGACGATCCCGCCTGGAAGGCGGCGGCTGTGCTGGGAGACTCGACAATTGAGCCCTGGCGCATCGCCGAGACGATCGGCCGGGGATTGCCGATCGCTCAGGTGAGCGCCCCGCTGCCGCAGGACTTTCGCATTCGCGCGGCGCTCTTGCCGCTGGATCCACTCCAGGCGGCCCTGGGGCGGCCGAGCCGCGAACAGGTCGTGTCGGCCCGCGACACCGTGCCGACGATGCTGCAAGCCCTGGAACTCACAAATGGCAACCAGCTCTCGCAGCTCCTGAAGCGCGGCGCTGAAGTCTGGCACGCGCGATCAGCATCTGACTCGCGGGACTTGATCAATCAGATCTACCTCACCGCCCTCAATCGCCTGCCGTCGGCCGCTGAAGCTGATCTGTCGGTCGAGACTGTCGGAAAACCTGCAACGCTCGAGGGGATTGAGGATCTGCTCTGGACAATCTGCATGTTGCCTGAATTTCAGCTTGTTCCGTAATCTGTTTTCCGTTGAGGTCCCTGGCTGCCGGGAGCACCCGATGTCGATTTCCAAAGCCGATCGTCGTGACTTTCTCCGCCTCACCGCCGCCGGAACGCTGGGAATGCTGGCCGGACCGTGGGGCGGACCCCTCGCACAACGGGTGCTGGCGGCTCCGCGGCCGGCGACGCGGGCCACTGCCGACACGCTGATTGTACTGTGGATGGCCGGCGGCATGGCCCACACCGAAACGTTCGACCCGAAAAGCCATGCCCCTTTCGCGGCGGGGATGAAGGCCGACGACGTACTCAGCACGTTTCCGTCGATCGACACGGCGGTCGACGGCATCAAGATTTCGCAGGGGCTCGAGAAGACCGCTGCGGTCATGGATCGGGGCACCCTGATTCGCTCGCACGTGCTGGGAGACCTGGGAGCGATTCTGCATTCGCGGCACCAGTACCACTGGCACACCGGTTACGAACCGCCGCAAACCGTCGCGGCTCCGCACCTGGGCGCCTGGATCGCCCACGCGCTGGGGCCGGTGAATTCCGCCATCCCGGCATTGATCGACATCGGTCAGGGCTACGAGGGGAATGGCGAGTCCGAAGAACTCAAAGCGTTTCAGACCGGAGGCTGCCTGGGAAGCCGGTACAATCCGTTCCGCGTTCCCGATCCGCGGCAGGCGGTGAGCGTCGTGCGTCCACCAGCCGGCATGAGCGAAAAACGGTTTCGTCGTCGGTTCGAGTCGTTGCAGAAGCTGGTCGACGCATCACCCCACCCCAGGGACGTTCGCGACAGCCAGCGCGAAGCCCTGCAACGCGCCAGCGACGACGCATACCGGCTGATGGAATCTCCCGCCGCACAGGCTTTTGATCTGTCGCTCGAACCGCGCGAGTCGTACGACGTTTACAATACGTCGAAATTCGGGTTGGGATGCCTGCTGGCGCGCAGGCTGGTCGAGCAGGGAGCCAGATTCATCGAAGTCACCACTGAATACGGCCCATTCCTGCAATGGGACACGCACGACAACGGGCATACGCGACTGGCCAAATTGAAACAGGAAATTGATGCCCCCATCGCCCAACTCGTCCTCGACCTCGAATCCCGCAAGCTGCTCGATCGCACGCAAATTGTCCTCGCCAGCGAGTTCAGCCGCGACTGCCTCATGGAGGGCAAGCCGGACCGCCGTGTCCCCGATCAGGTGGAGCAGCCCGCGGTCATCAACGAACTCAAGTTTTACGGCATGCATCGGCACTTTACCGGCGCGTCGAGCGTGCTGCTGTTCGGAGGAGGAGCCCGGCGTGGATTGCTGTACGGCCGGACCGCGCCAGAGCGACCCTGCACGACAATCATCGACCCGATCGGCGTCACCGATCTGCATGCCACGTTACTGGCGGCCCTGGGGATCCCGCCCGATTACAACGTTGAAGTTGAACAGCGCCCGTTCTACGCGACCAGGGACGGCAAAGGCCAGCCGCGCCGCGAGTTGCTCGCGGCGGTCGCTGGAGCGTAGGTACCTGAACGGTGCAATCTGCCCCAAAATCGATCTGGCGCACCGATTAAACAGACGCCTCCATTTGGAGAATTTTGGTCGGTACGAGATCGTTTAACCCGGAGCCGTGTCGTTCAACTGTGGCGACGCGCCTCACGCTGGGGCCTCGGACCACCGCTCTTCGCGGCGGTGCCCGGCTCGGGGTTAAACAAGGTTTCCAACCGTGAAGCTCAGAGAGATCAGCGAGCGTGGATGGCTGGATATGTATTGGTACCAATGGTCACTGGAGCGTAACTCCCTGAACTACCGGTACGGGGATGCTACTGACCGGGAACGGCCTTCGTCGCGATCGGCACGTCTTTCTGCAACAGGCCACCCGAGGTCGTCGTGACGCGGAGTTGCACATTCGGAAGATCTGCCGCGGCGGCAACCGCCGGGGCGGCGACGACGATCTCAAACTGCTCCTGATCGGCCGGCACCGTGACCTTGGGAGCCGAGTAACCGGCGGGCAGATTGACGAGCGCGACGTCGACCGCGTCGGCAAACCGGACGGTGCGCTTCACAGAACCGGTAAATTTCGTCTGGGTGCCCCCCGTCAGGCTGAGGTTGTTCGCAGCCGCTTGCACCGAAACGGCGTTTTGAACTGGCAGGCGGAAGGCGGGTGAATAGACGGTCGCCAGAATCTTGTCGGAAAACGCGTGCGCCACGAAATCGCCCCGAATCACGCAGTCGATCTGCCCCTCGACGATTTCCAGCGGAACGGCCACGCGCAGGATCCCGGTCGCTTCACCGGGAGCGAAGGTCTGCTCGGGCAGACTGCGCAACATCGGAATTGGATTACGGCGCTGCTGCGTGGGATCGGTGGGATCGACCTGTGTCCGCCCGATTTCAGTCGTCAGCAGTGTCAGGCGCAGTGCATGCCGTGCCAGTTCTGGATTGTGCTCCTTGAGCACCAGCGGAAGTTCCGGCGCCGTGCCACGAAACCAGGCAGGCGGCAGGCTGCCCGGTTCGAGCAGGGCGGCCGACGGGCCGGTCAGCGTGAACGTCAATTCGGATCGCGTACCGGGGACAAGCGCCAGTCGGCTGTCGCCGGGAACCAGAGCGCCGCGCACGAGCGGAGGATCGAGCCCCACCGACGTCCCCACAAGGCGCAGGTGTTTGATCAGGGCCGCCGGAGACGTCTCTGCCGAATGGGCCGACAGCACCAGCAGCGCCTTCGACGCGCCGGCCGGAATCTCGGTCGGCGCCAGCGTGATCTCGGGCGCTCCCTGAAGACTGAGCGCGATCGGTCCATCGTATCCGGAGCGGTTCACATCGAGCCGCAACACGGCGGTGCCGTCGCGGGCGAGAGACGTTCGCTCGGAACCGACCGCCAGCGAGAAATCGGCATGTCCTGCGCGGGCAATCTGCAGTCGATAGACGTAGTCTGGGCCGCCGCGATGGTTGACGTCGCGAATCGCCACCTGAATCGCCGAGACGCCGGCCGGAACCGCAAAATCCAGCACCGGGCGATCTTCACTCATCGCCAGCCGGCTCCCCTCGGGGTGCGACGAAACGATGATCTCGGCATCGAGCGGTGAATGGAGACTGTGGCTCTCAGACGACAGTTTCAGCGTGGCCCCGGGCTTCACCTGCAGCACGTACCGGTCGGTCTCGCCATGCCGCGCAATGCGGCCATTGATGACGATCGGCACGTGCTCCCGTTCGGCAAACTGCGCATCGAGAGTCTGCAGTTTGCCGTCGGCGTGCGGCTCTTCAACGACTTCGACCGCGCCGCTGGAGACGACGGTCGGCGCGGGCCCGACGGCGCCCGTTTCGGGAGGCAGTCCCAGTGATCGGACGAGCCCGGGAACCTGGTTCTGCATGTCAACTGCCAGCGTCGCGGCGGGATCCATCCCCGGGCCAATCGCGGCGACAGCACGTTGCGAGCCCGAACTGACCGCCGGAGGAAACGTCGTGTCGATGATCTTCAGGTCGCCGATCTTCAGGCGGAAAGCGTTCTGTCCCGGTGCCTTATATGCCAGGTCATGCAGCTCGACGCTGTAGACGCCGTCGGCGAAGAGATTCGCCTCAATCCGCGTATCCCCGCGAAACTGCGGGCGGCCCCAGGCGATATTCAGCGGAGCCCCCCGTGGATTGCGCAATTCGAGCACCGGATCCATCGCAGCTCCCAGCCGCCGGCATTCGAGATCGACGATGACGTGCTGCCCGGCCTTGCCGTGGAAGAAGACCCGCACCTGCTGCTGACCCCCCAGCGTTCCCGAGATTGCAGCCGGAAGCGTGACTGGCTTGTCAGGCGAGCTGTCGGCCAGAGGGATCTGGGGAAGTGAATCAACGGCGATCGTTAAAGCACCGCTGATGCCGCGTGGGGTCTGGACGCGAATCGGGAAATGCCCGGCCGGAGCCGTGGCCGGCACCGTGACTTCGAATTCCGCTCGTTCGGCGGTTGCTCCCGGTCGCAGCACCTGCTTGTCCATCGGCGCCGGCGAAACGAGGACCGGGTCGGGCAGCAGGTTGGCGCCGGTCACGGCGATTACCGTCGTGTGTCCGCGCGTCAGGCCGTTCAATGAAAGTGAACTGATTTCAGGACCGGCGGCGAGAGGTTTGGCATCCTCGGCAACCTGCGCTGGAACGTTCGGACCGGCAACTTCGACGAACAGGCGCGCTGCCTCTTCGGGGGTCAGGGCGCGGGCAAACAGTGAGAATTCGTCGACGAGGCACGTCGTGAATTCGATGGCAGTGCTGCTGGATCCGAGCGTCAACGGCACGTCGTTGAGCAGGTTGCCGACTTTGACATCCGTCAACCAGCCGTCGTTCTCATTGATCTGGCCGCCGTTAACCGCCTTGGGTTTGACCGGCTGCCCATTGGCATAGAGGCGAATCAGGATGTCATCTTTGTCTTCATCGGCATCGGGAGCCGGCGCGTCGCCAACCTGAAATACGGCCGTCAGGAAGACTGGATGACGATGCCCGACTGCCGCGTTGACGGAATACACCGCCGCCTTGAATCCGGTCCCGTCGTTCACGTAGAGCTGGAAGGCATCGGTGTTGTTGGCGTAGTTGATTCCGTAGTTTGTGATCTGCATCGCGTCATCGCGCTTGGCGACGAGCCCGTGAAAGGCCGCGTCCCCGGCCGGATGCAGATCGGCGAAGAACAGGCTGAACGAGACGGCCTCGGGACGATCGACGTCGGGACTGTCGCCGATCTGAATGAACTGTCGCGCCGCCGCGTCGAGAACCACCGCCTGCTTCCCCGATTGCCCCGGAAAGGGACTGCGAATCCGGACGGCGCCGTTCTGGAGGAGGGCATTGTCCTTTGCAGCCCCGGCCTGCGCCGAATCGAGCCCCTCGCCTGCCGCTTCGTCGAAGGTCAGATTCACGACCGCCTGCGACCGTACGGTCGGCGGTTCATCGGCCGCCGCCGCCCGGTGATGGGCGCCGACCGCGGCAACGACGAGCGAGTATTGAACGAGGACCGTGGTCAAAAATCGTCGCGGCACCGGCATCGAATGACGTCCTTCCCGAAACGCACGGAATTGAAGCAATTGGCTCTCGTCTCATCTTAACTGCCCGCGCGACCGATTTTAAGACCGGCCGGAACAAACCTCACCAGCGCACCTGTTCGGCGACCAGTTCGCCGAACAACTCGGGACGCCGGGTGCGGAGTGTGAAGTTTGGATCGCTGCGCACGGTGTTGATCACCTGCGCGTTGAGATCAGCGACGATCATCTCGTCGATGATCTGCCGATCCTGGGTCGCCGCGACGACATCCCCCTGCGGATCGAATACGAACGCCCCCCCCGGATGATGGGGCTGCGCGGGGCTCTCGCGCGGATAGCGTTCGACGTAGCCGGCGCGGCCGGCCTGATCGGCGACAACGGCAAAGCAGGCATTTTCCCGAGCCCGGCAGGGAATCATCGTGCGGTAGTAATGCGCCGCATATTTGCGAGCCGCCGTTTCCGATTCGGCCGTCTCGTCCCAGGTCTTGAGTCGGGCCGCGTGGGGCAGCAACAGCAATTCGGCGCCACGCAGCGCGAGAATCCGTGCGATTTCGGGAAACGTATTGTCATAGCAGATGACGATGCCGACCTTGCACAGCCCGATGTCGAAGACCGGCAGCTCGCGCCCCCCTTTATAGAAGAGAGCTTCGTCTCTCGACATGTGAATCTTTCGCTGCTTGCCGATGTACCCCGCCGGCCCGATCAGAACCTGGGTGTTGTAAACGATGTCGGCTTCCTTCTCACTCAATCCCACCGACAGCACAATCTGGTGGCGGTCGGCCAGGACACAGAGCCGCTCAGTAGTGCGCCCCTGGGGAACCGACTCGGCGATTTCCCAGGTGGCTGGCGTGCAATGCCCATGCACGAGCAACTCGGGAAACAATACCAGTTGGGCTCCAGCGTCGACAGCCCGCGCAGTCCAGTGTTCGATCTCGGCGAGCATCGCCTGCGAGTCTCCCAGGCGCCCGTTCAGGCTCACAGCGGCAATGCGAAACGATTGCATGAAAAAGGCTCCGGGCCCAGCATTCGGATTTGAGTCATTCTGTACCGGCAAGGCGGCCTGCACCGGTTGCACCGATACTTTCAGCAAGCCGTCCAGTCCATCATAAGGTCGACGAAGGTCTCGCGACAGCAGCCGCAGATCGGCGTTTGTGGAATCGGCCCAACGGACTCCCGCCCGGTGCTTAACGACGCTGATTCGGCCAGATCAGCCTTGTTTCAGGCTGTCTGGGGCCACTGGCGACCGGCTCGGGTCGCCATTTTGGCAGCGATCCTGTCACTTCGAAATCCCGCCAATTTGGCCGTCGTGGGGGAGGTGAATCTGGAAAACAGGAATTTCGGCTGTTTTTTACCCGCCAGCCGGAAATCGTTTCCATAGCACTTATCCGATGCTTATGATAGAAGACAAGTCGCGGGCCCACTGACACATCGGGAGCCGTTTCATGGCCGCCAGTCTGATCCCCTCGGATGGGGGATCCCCCATCACGCTCGACAAGCCGATCATGCTGATCGGCCGCAACCAGGACTGCGACATCTCGCTGCAAGCCAGCTCCAAGATCTCCCGTCGCCATTGCTGCATCGTTCAGTGCGGCAACCGGTTCCTGCTGCGGGATCTCGGCAGCATGAATGGTGTCAGGGTCAATACGCATCGCGTGATCGAGTTTGAACTGCAGCACGGCGACGAAGTTGCGATTGCCGACATCGGGTTTATTTTCCAGACCGAGGGAGCCGCGACGAAGGACTTAGGGAAGGCGCGGCAGAAAAAGAACCTGGCCACTGATGCGGCCCGGACCCCCGCCGAGGTCGCCGACGACCACGAAGCCGAGTACCCTGTCAAAGTCCCGAATGTGTCGTCAGAGAAAGAGTCCGACCCGTATCTTGACAACGCAGTCGGGGAAGACGGCGAGCCGCTCAAGAGCGACAGCCAACAGGAAGCGGGATTTGTCCACGCCTGATCGCCGCGGTGGACCAGTCAAAAGCCCATAAACTGCCCCGCAGATGCACGTTGTGGTGGATTCCTCATCTGCAAGGGGGCGTTATTCTCGCTGTCGGCCCACGCCGGACTGGCGGCCAGGCAGTCTACATATTTCGCCGGGCCATCGGGAATGGCCCGATATCCGTCCGCGACTCATATTGCCTAGAATGGGCAATTGCATAAAATACAGGTTGAGCAGGGGCAGTGGGCTCGAACCGTGGGTACGGCATAAAATTCAATGCTGGAATGAGTTGTGGCCCTCACCGAAATTGATCGCGAATTATTGAATCGCTGCCTGGCTGGCGAGCCCACCAGTTGGCAAGACGTGGTTGATCGCTTTCTCGGTTTGTTCATCCATGTCGTCAACCATACGGCGCACGCGCGCAGTGTTCGTCTGAACTCCGAGGATATCGACGATCTCTGTGCTGAGGTCTTCCTGACGCTGCTCGATCGCGACTATACGGTCCTGCGGGCGTTCCGTGGGGAATGCTCACTGGCGACCTATTTGACCGTTGTGGCTCGCCGGGTCATCGTTCGCGAAATGGCTCGCCGGCGTATGGCAGAAGCTCTGGGCCATGTGAACGCCCATCAGTCGACGATGGACATGGCGGGGAACGAGCATCGGGAAGTCCAGCGGATTGACGACCGCGAGGAAGTTCAGAGAATGCTCGCCGGCCTTCCCGACATGGAAGCCAAGATTGTGCGACAGTTTCACATCGAAGGCCGCAGCTATCATGAGATCAGCACCGGGCTCGGCGTCCCCGAGAACTCGATCGGCCCGGCCCTGAGCCGAGCCCGCGCCCGCCTGCGTGGCGCCGAAGTTCAGCTCTGAACGGCCGACCCCGGCGGCAACCACTGTGTTCACGATTCTTCCGACGCTGGCTGTTCGTTCGTCGCCAGAGGGACACTGGCGTTGACTCCCAGCCCTGCCAGGCCGGCGACAACGAAGAGCCCGGCGCAGACGACGAACATTCGATTCCAGTCGGCGACCACTGGATTGGCACCCAGGACGGAATTGAACAGTTGTGGTGCAACGGCCGCACCGAAATTGCCCCACATGTTTCCCCAGCCGTGAATCGCACCCACCTGCTTGCCCCCGACGTCCTGCATGTAGGCCCAGACGGCGCTCACTCCCAGGTCGACGAAGAAGAATCCGGCCGCGAAGGCCGCCGTCGCCATCCAGGGTGATTCGATCGACAGGCACGCCAGGTAAGCCCCGGCTGCCAGAAAACGGGTCAGCCCCATCGGCAGGGCGCGACCCCAGCGCAGCCCGACGCGCCGGGTGATGACGTCGGTCAGGTGCCCTCCCAGAAACGTCCCGGCAATTCCCGCCAGCGGCGGAATCGACGCCATCCAGCTCCGTTCGAGAATTGGCACGTGGTGGATTTCCATCAGATACCGGGGGAGCGACGTCACGAAAAACAGCCAGGCCGCATTCGTCGTGAACTGATTGATACACGAGAGCCACAGGCTGAGATTGCGGAACAGTTCGCGCGTAGGGAATTTCGACATGGCCGGCTGCGCGTCCCCGGCAGTTGGCGGCCCGGCGCCGGCGATCAGCTCCTGCTCGGCCGCATTGCAGCGCGGGTGTTCAGCCGGCGAATTCCGAAAGCAGACCCAGAAAACGGCGGCGATCAGCAACCCGGCCAGACCATAGACGACCAGGACCGGCCGCCACCCCTTCACATACAGCTTCCCGACCTCCCTGGGGAAGATCGACTCGAGCACGAGCCGGTTGAGCCGCAGCGATTCCCGGTCGGACAGCGTTTCGCCGTGCCTCCGCCGCTCGACCAGTTCGAAGGCTTCCCGCTCTGGAGACCGCTTCAACTGCTCAAAGTCGGCAACGCTGAAGAGTTCCGGCTGCGAGAGCAACTGATTGATTCCGGCACAGAGGATGACCAGGTCTTCCGGGCGGCATTTCAGCTCACGCAACTGCTCGTCGATCTTCTGGTGATCGAGTTTCTGGCGGGCCAGATCGGGCGGGACGCCGCCGGTCGCCAGGCGATCGCTTTCCGCTGAGACCGCACGGGCCATGCGCTCGTAGTTCTGGTAGAGCGCACCGTATTGTGTGACCACCCACTGCGCATCTTCAGGAAGCAGTTCCTGCAGACGGCTCTCAATGGGCACGTCGTCGCCGTAAGTCTTTGCGTCCGGCGGGAGCAGCCGGCCGCAGAGGGCCGGGCCGTTGAGAATTGTGCGTGGATCGACTTCCGCCGGCGTTGACGGGGGCACAAAAAACACCATCAGGTAGGCCGTGAGCATCGGTGCGATGACGGCGCCGACCCGTCCTCCCAGACCAACCAGCCCGCTCGCGAAGGCCCGGGCCGAGAATGGAACCCAGCGACTCAAGATCGAGGCCGCAGTGGGATACGCACCCGCCTGTCCCACGCCGCACCCGAGCCGCATCGCGATCAACACGAAGACTCCGCCGGCCAGGCCGATCATCGCTGTGAAAAACGACCACGACACGATGTAGAGCGCCAGTACGCCGCGGCTGCCGAACCGATCACCCAGCCAGCCGGCGGGCACCTGGGCCAGCGCATACGACCAGAAAAACGAACTGAGAAACCAGGCAATCTGCGATTCGCTGAGGGCCAGGTCTTCCCGGATGTAGCGTTCGGCGAAGGAAACGCAGAGGCGATCGAGATACAGGATCACCGACATCAGGAACGTGACGAACACCACGATGTGCCGCACCTGCGTCGGCTTCTGCCGCGGAGCTGCCGGCAGCGTCGCGAGTGGCAAGGGGGTGCTCATCGGTCAGGCATGCACAGTACGCACTCCACTGCCCCGCCGCAAGCATCGGACCACGGCCAAAGCCTTGCGACCGTCGGCAGCGACCGTTAATGTGAACTCACGGCTGCGGTTCAAATCTCCGCGTGGACGAAGCTGAAGCATCGGCTTGACGCGGCGATCCAGCTTCGCCGGGCGTCCACCTGAACCGGCGGCAGCGTTGCCCGCCGTTAAACTCTCAAAACCGAAATCCCAGATCCGAAATCAGCCTGCATGTCGACCGTTGCCGCCGAACAAGTTCTGATCCGCGTCGGGCACAGTCCCGATCCCGACGACGCCTTCATGTTTCATGCCCTGGCCAATGACAAGATCGAGACGGGCAAGTACCGTTTCGAACACACGCTGCAGGACATCGAGACTCTCAATCATCGGGCCTTCCGGGGAGAGCTCGAGCTCACGGCCGTCAGCCTGCACGGTTACGCCTACGTGACCGACCGCTACGCCCTCTGTTCCTGCGGGGCCAGCATGGGGGACAACTATGGCCCCATGATCGTGGCTCGCGAACCAGGCAGCATTGCCGGCCTCTCCGGAAAGCGGATCGCCGTTCCCGGAACGCTGACCACCGCCTTCCTGACTCTCAAGCTGCTGCTGGGCGACTCTTTTCAATATGAGGTGCATCCCTTTGACGAGATCCTCAACGTCGTCGCCGAAGGAAGGGCTGATGCGGGTCTCATCATTCACGAAGGACAGCTCACGTATCAGAACCAGGGGCTCTCGCTGATCGTCGATCTCGGAAAATGGTGGTACGAGAAGACCGGACTCCCGCTGCCCCTGGGCGGAAATGCGATCCGCCGCGACCTGGGAGTTCAAGGGATGCGCGATGTGACCGACCTGCTCAAAAAGAGCATTTGCTACGGTCTCGACCATCGGACTGAAGCGCTGATTCACGCGGAAAAGTACGGTCGCGATCTGGACCGCCAGCGGACCGATACTTTCGTCGGGATGTACGTGAACGACTGGACGATCGATTTTGGCGCCCGCGGCAAAGAAGCGGTCGAGTTGCTGCTGCGCGAGGCGTATGCAGCGCGAATCATTCCCAAACCGGTGAGCGTTGAGTTCATCTGATGCCGTGACCAAACTCTGCGTTGCCCCCGCGCATCGGTACCTGGTTCGCTTCCATCCGAAGCGGATTTCTCACGTCTTCAGCGACGTTTTGATCATCGGGAGCGGCATCGCCGGTCTGCGCGCGGCGCTGGAGGTTCAGCCCCCGCTGAAGACGATCGTCGTCAGCAAAGACGTTCTGGCCCAGTCGAACAGCGCGTATGCCCAGGGGGGCATCGCCGGTGCGATGGACCCGGTCGACGACACGTCGAGCCACGCCGCCGACACGATCGCCGCCGGGAAGGGGCTGTGCGACGGGAAAATCGTCGAAATGGTCGTCGGCGAGGCGCCGGCGCGGATCCGCGAACTGATCGACTGGGGGGCGAACTTCGACATCGAAGACGGTGAACTGGCCCTCACTCAGGAAGGAGGGCACAGCCATCGCCGCGTCGTGCACGCGCTGGGCGATGCGACCGGTAAAGAGGTCATGCGGGCCCTCATCGAACGGGCCATCAGCCTCCCCAATGCCGATTTCTGGGAGCAGACGTTCATCATCGATCTGCTCACCGACGGCGGCGAGTGCCGTGGAGCCATTGTCTGGAACAAGGAACATGGCAAGACGATCATCTGGGCCAAGCAGACGATCCTGGCCACCGGCGGCGCGGGGCAGATCTTTCGCGAGACGACGAACCCGGCCATTGCCACGGCCGACGGTCATGCCGTCGCCTTCCGTGCCGGGGCGCTGCTCCGCGACATGGAATTCATGCAGTTCCACCCGACGGTGCTGTACATCGCCGGCAGCTCGCGACACCTGATTACCGAGGCCGTGCGAGGCGAAGGGGCTTACTTGCGCGACTGCACCGGCTACCGGTTCATGGGAGATTACTCGCCGCAGTTCGAACTGGCGCCGCGCGACGAAGTCAGCCACGCCATCGCCGTGCAGATGGACCGGACGCGGCATCCCTGTGTGTACCTCGATCTGTCCCATGTCGATCCGCGGATCGTGCGCGAGCGGTTTCCGCACATTGGAAAAGTCTGCGCCGATTTCGGTCTCGACATTACGCGCGATCTGATCCCCGTTCGGCCCGGCGCTCACTATATGATCGGAGGCGCGGTCATTGATTCGCAGGGGCGTACGACTGTCCCGGGATTGTGGGCCGCCGGGGAAGTCACCTCGAGCGGGCTGCACGGTGCCAATCGCCTGGCCTCCAACAGCCTGCTGGAAGGCCTGGTGTTCGGACGCAACGCCGGCCGCGGCGCCGCCCAACTGGCCGCCGACGTCCCCGACAGCTTTGCGGCACTTCCTCTCTCGAGTGACTGGGAACGGGGGGCGCGCGACGACGACGAACTGAACCTGCTCGACCTGCGGAATTCGCTGGGGGCGGAAATGTGGCGCGACGTCGGCATTCGCCGCGAGCGCGCCGGCCTGGAATCTGCGGAGCGGCAGGTCGATTTCTGGACCCGCTACGTCGCCGCCCGGGAATTCGCCGACCCGCAGGGGTGGGAACTCCAGAACATGCTGCTCGTGGCGCGACTGATGATCGCCGGCGCGCTCGCGCGCCGCGAGAGCCGGGGCACGCATTTTCGCCGGGATTTTCCGCAGTCCGACCCGGGGCAGGCCGCCCACATCGAGATTTCGGCCGCTCCCTAGCGACCTGTCATTTGTCGGCTTTTTCGAGCTGCCAACCGGGGTTGGCCCCACGCCCGAGGCGATTCAGAACTCTTCTCAAAAAAAGTTCTGGACATCCGGAAACCCCGATTTATAATCGCAGGGGAAGGGAGGTGATGTGATCCCAATGTGCGAAGAGGCGTGTCACGAGGGGGGCCTCCCGGCCGAAGATGAGTTTCGATATCACGCCGTGACTTGAGCGAGGGCATTCAGTTGCCCTGCCGTCACATCCTGCTAACGGGGAAGAATCGACTCGTCCGCCCGCGAGGCCCCAGGGCCAGGCGTTGAATTCCGATGCAAGCTGCTGCCGCCATGACTGGCGGTTTTTTCGTTTCCGGGAATCGTCGCAGCGGCGCCCACAGCGCAGGATCAACGCGACGACCGTCAGGCGGCCAGGCGCATCTGCCCGGTCACCGCCTGCACGAAGAATTCTTCGAGCTCGCGGACGAAATCCAGGTTGCTGTAAAGGACCGCATTCCGGCTCAGAATGGCGGCACGGATCGAGGCCCGATAAGCCGGGTCGTTGGCCAGCCGTACTGCAATTCGCACGTAGTCGGCGGCGTCGCGCGCCACGCAATCCGGCAGCCCCATCGCCTGATAGCAGCCGGCCGTCCAGCGACCCCGCATGAATTCACCCGGCAGGGTGACGATTGGCGCGCCCACACCGAGGGCCTGCACCGTCGTCGTTCCACCGCAGAAATGAATCGAGTCGAGCACAGCATCGGCCAATGTCAGCAAGTGCATGAACCGGTCGTTGCGCTGGTGAGGCAGGAACCCGACCCGCTCGGCGACATCGGGAATCGACTTCTTCACACGGTCGGCCAGCCTTTCGCTCCAGGCGAGGTCGGCCCCGTGAAACAGAATCACCCGTCCCTGCGGATCGCGGCGCAAAATCTCGCCGAAGAGCGAGTCGGAATCCGGATGCAGCTTGCAGAGATTCTGCGTGCACAGGTAGACGTGCCAGCCGGGAGCGAGCCCGAAGTCGGCTCGTGACAGAACTTCAGCCGAAAGCTGCGGGCGTTCGTAAAAGCTGGTGATATTCCTCATTCGCACCAGGCGCTCGCTGTAGTGCGCTTCGCCGTTGGGCGGTTCCATCGGGTCCCACGAGACGAAGTAGTCAAGATTCCTGACGCCGGTCGTGACCGGATGGCCGCAGGTGACGCATTGCACCCGCGCCAGCCGCGCAAACGCCAGAAAATACGTCAGCGGGTCCATCCCGATGTCGGTGTAATACAGTACGTCGAGCCCCAATGCGGCGATCTCGTCGCGGGCCCGTGCCAGGTCCGGAGACAGTGTCACCACTTCGTCGGCGCCGTCGGCGATCGATTGCGCCATGTCGTCGGCCGAACCGGGAAACCGCAGCAGCACGACCCGGCAGCGCTCGCGCGGCAGGTGTCGCACGAGGCCACCATAGTGCCGGCCCACTGAATGGTTGTGAAAGAAATGGGAGATGAATCCGACTCGCAAGGGTGCACCGGAAGTCGGTTCGGCGCGCGGCGCGCGGCAATGCGGGGCCACGTAGTTGAGCGACGGAGCGGCACGTGAGAACATCTCGGCGACCCGCATGTAGCGATCGCGGTCGTCAATGCCGTGGTAGGCCAGATGAAATACGCCGACCCCCGCTTCACGCAGCGGATCGTCGACTTTCAGCGTCGAATTGAGCAGGCGGTCGAGTTCTGCGTCGAAGCGATTCCGTGCGGCCATCAGCTGCTCGGTCGAATCGAGAATGACCGGCAGCGCCAGCGCGCGCTTGATCGCCAGCCCTCCGGTCGACTTGAGTTGCGACGACCGGTCAAACGCTTCGACGGCCGCTTCCCAGCGTCCCTGGGCCTGCAACGTGACGGCGAGATTATTCCAGGCGGCCGCATAGTTCGGGTCGGCGCGCAACGCCGCCTGGTAGCTTTCGCCGGCCTCCTGCAATCGCTCGCGGCTTTTGTAGACATTCCCCAGGTTGTTCCAGGCCAGCGGGTTTTGCGGAGCGAGCCGCAGCGCCTGTTGCAGCGATGCCTCGGCCTCGTCGTAGCGGTGCAGTGCATGCTGCAAGCTGCCGAGATTGATCAAGGCATCGACAAACCCTGGTTTCAGCGCGAGCGCCTTGTGGTAGAGCCGCTCGGCTTCGACAAACTGTGCTCTGGCAAACAGCAGCGTCCCCAGGTTGTTGTACGGATCGGCGTATTGGGGCTGGACCTGGATCGCGCGCTCAAACGCGCTCTGGGCTTCGTCGAGCTGTCCTAGGGCCCGACAAACGGCCCCCAGACTGTTGAGGTACGCCGCGCTGGCCGGTCTTCCCGCCAGCGCCCGGTTGATGTGCGGCAGTGCCAGCTCAGGACGGCCCCGCTGGTACTCGACGAGACCGAGCAGATGGTGGGCATCGGTGCAACGCGGATTGGCGCGCAAGACCTTGCGGTAGCACTTTTCGGCGTCGTCGAAGCGACCCGCCTCGTGAAACTGAATCGCCGTTTGAAGCGTCTCGTCGCTGTTCTTCATGACCCGTTCCTTCCGTGGAGTCGCTGCCCGACACGTGCCGCCGCAACCGACCGGGACGCTCCGAACGCCGCTCGGGCCTGACTCAAGCAACGCGCCGTTCGTCTCGGACCGATCCGGCGGCCCCGGCTGCATGGCGGCGGGCATCCAGCGCCTGCCGGACATCCCCGTGGCTTGTCACGGCCAGCCGCAGAATCTGGCAGATCATTTGAATTTCGTCGAGACCGATCGTGGTGCCGGTGGGGAGCAGCAGCACCCGCTGCGCGACGGCGTCGGTGGCCCGCAGGACGAGTTTCGCATGGGGAAACAGCGACGCATACGGTTCCATGCGATGACAACCGGGGTAAAAATACCGCCGGGCCAGCACGTTCTCGGCCCGCAGGACTTCGATCAGTTCGTCGCGGGACAATTGCGTCAGGTACGGGTCAACCTCGACGACGGCATATTGGTAGTTGCCCCGCGAAGTTTCGTCGTAGGGGAGCAGCGCCAGACCGGGAATCGTGGCCAGCTCGCGGCCGTAACTCCGGTAGTTCCCTTCGTTGACCGCCACAAACTGTTCGAGACTGTCGAGTGACGTCAACCCCATGGCGGCCGACAATTCGCTCATCTTTCCGTTCGTCCCGATGTAGATCACGCGGTCGAGTCCGGCAAACCCGAAATTGCGCATCAGCCGCATCTTCTCTGCCAGGCGATCGTCATTGGTCACGACCGCTCCCCCTTCGCCGCAGTTGACGAATTTCGTCGCGTGGAAGCTGAAGACCTCCGCCGAACCGAAACTGCCGATCATCCGCCCCTGATGCGCCACGCCAAACGCGTGGGCCGCGTCAAACAGCAGCGCCAGGTTGTGCGCGGCGGCGATCGATTCGAGCGCCGACGTATCGCACGGCCGGCCCCACACGTGCACGCCGATGATTCCGGTCGTTCGAGGCGTAATCATCCGCTCGACCCAGCCGGGATCGAGCGTGTGAGTGTGGGGATCGATATCGCAGAAGACCGGCGTGATTTCCTGCCATTGCAGGGCGTGAGCCGTCGCGATGAACGTAAACGACGGAACGATGACTTCGCCGCTGAGTTCCAGAGCGCGGATCGCGATCTCCAGGGCCACCGTCGCGTTGCACATGGCGACGCAATGCCTGACGCCGACCTGCGTGGCAATCCGCTCTTCGAACTCGGTGACAAGCGGCCCCTGATTGCTCAGCCAGCGGCGATCGAGGATGCCTTCAATGCGTTCCAGCAGGCGGGCGCGATCGCCGATGTTCGGACGCCCGACATGCAGTGGCTCGGCAAAGGCAGGCGGTCCGCCCAGCACAGCCAGCCCCCGCTTGTCGGCTTTCGGGCAGCCTGTGGCGGGAGCTGCCGACTGACAGTCGAGGTCGTGGGTCACGTTCGGGCGATTCCTTTCGCGAGAGGCGCCGCGATCCTTCGCGGCACCGACAGGCGGCATTCTGACTTATTTTTTCGTGGCGTCCACATCAACTTGCGTTGTGGGATTGGTCTCTTGCGTTGTGGGTTTGGTCTCGGGGGCCGCTGGCGAGGCCGGTTTGGGCGTTTCGGTCGCTGCCGTCGCCGCGGGAGCGGTGGCTGCCGGCGGAGTGGCTGCTGGCGGGGTGATCACTGCCGGTGTGGTTGCTGGCGGCGTGGTCACCACGGGAGCGGTCGCGGCAGGGGTCGCTGCCGGGGTCGGCGCGGGGGCTGTTACCGGGGTTGCCGGCACCGTCACTTTGCCAACCGGGGCCGTTGTGGTCGCCGGGGCGTCGGGAGCCGTCACTTTCGCCTTGGGCGACGTCGGCGCCGTGGCCACTCCCGCAGCCGGCTTCTTCTTGCCCCGTTCCGAGAGCTTGATGTGCGAATTGAACTTCGGCACCAGATACCCGGGGACCGTCCGCTGGCGATAGACGACCAGGGCATGCATCCCGTGGAACAGAGGACCGCAATCCGAAGCCACGTGCCGGTTGTTGATCAGGTCGCGGGCGACGTTCGCGATACCGCGGCGGAGCCATTCTTCTTCCAGCTTGCTCTTAGGCAGGGCGATCATCAGCCATTCCAGTTGATGTCCCGAGGTCGTGATGCGCGTCGCGAAGTCTTCACTGTAGCCGGGGCCCCGGAAATGGTCCGTCGAGAACGACCCGTCGGCATTCTGCAGCGCCCTGGCCAGGGCAATGTATTGCTTGATTTTCTGATCGGCCTCGAACCACACTCCCCGCAACGGCTTGCCCGTTGAGAGATACATGTTGCGGGCATACGCCAGGGCAAACAGCCCGTGACAGCCGCCGCACGCTCCCGAAGTCACCGGTTCATCGACCTGCATCTTGACGAGCCGCTCGATGCTCCAGGGCTCGCCGGCCGCGTTGAACCAGTGGGCGTCGGGCTCTTCGTAGTGGGCCAGCGTCCACAGCGTCCACGTGATCTCAACCCCCGTATGCACGTTCATTTTCGCGTCATGAATAATTTCACGAATCGTGACGACCTTGTCGGCCGTCTTCACCTCGTATTCGAGGGGAATGTTGGCCATCGTCATATAGCCCATGAACTGCGTCGGGTGTCCTTCGAAGGCGTAGGGGCGAGTGAAGGCATGGCCGCGGCCTCCGTACGGAGTTGATTGCCACAGCGGTTCACCGTCGAAGGTCACTCCGCTGGTGATCCATTCAATCGCACTGATCTCTTCGTTGGGCTTGTCCTTCTTGAGCAGGGCCAGGTCCCAGCGCTGTGCGAGAATTCCGTGAACCACCTGCCAGGGAGTGTGCACGCCGGCGGTCAAACGCCGCTGCGACGTCACCTGGATTGCCTTTTCGATCTGGTCCGCGAACGGATCGCTCGCGACCGAGGCCGCCGTTACTGCGATTTCGCCCGAAACAGTAGTTGCATCTTCGGCGCAGAGGCTGGCAGTCCCGCTTACCATGACCGCCATGACCGCAAAGCGAATCCAGATTCGTTCAATACTCATGATTGGCAATCACTCCTGGTGGCAATCTGCGTTTTTGTATGCATCCGGTGCGCGGGGCGAAACTGGCACATCCGGTGCGAACTTGTCTCGATTGGCTGACTGCATAAATTGTCAGAGCAATCGGACATGTTCGCTTGCCAATCCCATCTACTCATTCTTCCTAAATTACGTAGATGTGAAATCGGCCCGACAAAAGCACAAACTGAAACCAAGCAAGTCGCTTAACGGACTACGCGCCTGAAATCGTCATAAACCGGTACGTTAGTAGAGGATTTTCTGCCCGTGAGGTCTGAATATAGGGCTTTCTCCTGATGGACGGGGCTTCAGTGTCGCCGACGGGCAGCCAATAGGTGAAAATGTTGCATTCTCAGGCCAAAAACGAAGCCCGGGACAGACACCTGGAGAAGGCGCCAGCCGCGGTGGCGGGATGGGGAATTCACCCCACGGCGACCCATTGGAAGCCAGCGGTTGAGGCGCCGGCGCGGAACAAGAAGCGCTCAAGCGCCCGCCAGCGATCTGCCGGCCCGCGCGCGAGTCTTCTGCTACCCGAAAAGTTCGAGAGATCTACTTCACGACGTTCAGATTCGCTAAAGATCCCTTGAGCCTGGCGATCCCTTCGTCGGTGACTTTAGTGAACCTCAAATCGAGCGATTTGAGCGTCTTGAGGCCAGCCAGGTTTTGAAGACCCGTATCCGTCACCTTCGTCCCCCGCAATCGAAGCGTTTCCAGCTTCGCCAGCCCTTTCAACGACTTCAAACCGTCGTCGGTGATCGCGGTTTCGTCGAGAATGAGCGTCTTGAGGCTGGCCAGCCCCTTCAGATGGACAAGACCTGCGTCGGTAATTTTGTCGTCGTGCCACAGATCGAGCGATTCCAGCTTCGCCAGGCCGGCCAGGTGGGCCAGCCCCTGATCGTTAATCTGCGTTTCGCTGAGGACCAGCACGCGCAGGTTGGATAGGTTTTTCAGATGGACCAGCCCGGAACCCGAGACGTTGTTGCAGCCGCGCAGGCTGACGCGCTTGAGCCCCGTCATCTTCGCCAGTTGCTCAAGACCCGTGTCCGAAACGCCATCCCGGAACAGCGTGACATCTTCCAGGCCGGTCATCCCGGCCAGAAAGACCATCCCGTCGTCATTGATCCCTTCCGAATCTTCGATCGCCAGGACGCGCAGTTTCTTCAGTCCCTTCAGCTTTTCGAGGCCAGCATTTGTGACGCCGAAGTTCCGCAGCTTGAGGACTTTCAGGTTCGTCAGCGTCTGCAGGCTGTCGAGTCCCGAGTCTGTTATGTACGCGCAGCCGCGCAGGTCGAGCAGCGTGACCTGCGACATGTCCTTGAGTTCAGCCAGTCCGGAGTCAGATAAGCGGGTGTATAAAAGGTGCAGTTGCTCGAGCTTCTTCAGTCCCTTGAGCGCTTTCAGTCCGTCATCCGAAATGCTCGAACGCCGCAGATTGATCGACTTGAGATTCGCCAGCCCTTTGACATGTTCCAGCCCGGCGTCGGTGACCGCCGGGCAGTTTTCCAGTTCGAGTTCGGTCAATTCGGTCAGCCCGGCGAGCCGGGCGACAGAGCCGTCGGTAATCCCCGGTCCCCACAGAACGAGTGATTTCAGGGTCGGAAACGCCGCCAGCGGAGCGAGCTGGGCATCGGCCACTTCGTGATCGCGCAGGTCGATCCCCGTGACCGAGCCGTCGTCGTCGAGCGTGACTTTGGCACCCAGTTTCTTGAGATCAGCCAGCGCCGTCTCCTGGGCTGCCGAGAGCTTCTTTTTCGCACCGCCGGCCGCCGCTTTCGGGCCTGCGGCCGGCTTCTGGGCCGTCCCCTGGCCGAGAGCCAGGCCCCCACCAGCGATTATTGCCACGACGATCATCCAGGACGGCAGACGGATCATGATGCTCAGGTTCTCCCCGGTTGCGAACGACTTTCTCGATTGGTAACCTAATTGGTTCGCCGATTGCTGTGTCGGAATCAAACCCATTGTCAGCATTTTGGGAGTCGAACACAATGTCTCGCAGATCAAGTCGAAGAGCATTTTTGCAGGAAACGTCGGCAATCGGGTTGGGTCTGTGGGCCGGCGGTGGCATGCTTCCCCGCGTGAGCCAGGCAGCGAATGAAAAGGTGCGGTTCGCCTGTATCGGCGTCGGTGGCAAGGGAGACAGCGACTCGGCCGATGCCGGGAACCACGGCGACGTCGTCGCCATCTGCGATATCGACGACGCCAAGCTCGAAAACGCCGGCAGCAAGAAGTTTCCGAACGCCCAGCGGTTCAACGACTACCGCAAGATGTTCGACGAAATCGGCAAGAGCATCGACGCCGTGACCGTCAGCACTCCCGACCACCATCACGCCTTCGCGACGGTGATGGCGCTGAAGCTGGGCAAGGCCTGTTTCACCCAGAAGCCGCTGACGCATTCGGTTTCGGAAGCCCGCCTGATGGCCGACGTCGCCCGCGAAATGAAAGTCGCGACGCAAATGGGAAATCAAGGAACGGCCGGCGATTCGCTCCGCGAAGCTGCCGCTCTCGTCAAGGCAGGACACCTCGGGACGATCAAGGAAGTCCACGTCTGGACAGATCGGCCGATCTGGCCCCAGGGGGGAGCGCGTCCCAAAGCGGCCGACAAGGTTCCCGAAAACGTCCATTGGGACCTGTTCATCGGCCCGGCCCCGTTCCGCGAATACGGTCCCGGGTATCACCCGTTCGCCTGGCGCGGCTGGTGGGATTTCGGCACCGGCGCCCTGGGTGATATGGCCTGCCACACGTTCAACATGCCGTTCATGGCACTCGATCTCAAGAACCCGACCTCGATCGAAGCCGAACACGCCGGGCACAACAAAGACAGCTACCCGGGCTGGGCGGTGATCAAGTTCATGTTCCCGGCCACCGGGTCGCGCCCGGCGATTCCGGTGACCTGGTACGACGGCGGGAAGAAGCCCCCCAAGGGGATCTTCGGCGACAAGGATCTCCCCAAGAGCGGCTGCCTGATCGTCGGCGAAAAGGACACGCTCTGGGCACACGGCGACTACTGCGAGAAGTTCAGCCTGCTGAGCGGTTCGGAAGCTCCGAAGGTTGACTTCGTGAAGTCCCCCGGGCACTTCAAGGAATTCGTCGATGCCATCCAGGGGGGACCGGCGCCGGTGTCGAACTTCCCGAATTACTCGGGCCCTCTCACCGAAACGATCCTGCTCGGCAATCTGGCCGTCTGGGCCGGCAAGGGACCGGACACCGAAGGCAAGAAGATCGAGTGGGATTCGACCAACCTGCGGGCGGTCAATGCTCCGGAAGTCGACGTCATCGTCAAGCGGGCGTATCGCTCAGGCTGGACGCTGTAACCCACGCGGACGTAGAAAATCCTGAATTCGTCACGAGCCCGGCCTCTTTGAGGCCGGGCTTTTTTTGTCGGCAGGATGCGACCTTTCCGCGCTACCGGGCTGAAATCCCGTTTCAGTCCCGAATCACGGGCCATTGAGTCCTCCGTCGGCGACGCCTGTAGGTGCCGCCGCGCCGTTCCTCAAGCCGACTCGCCTGGCGGGACGATCAGCACCACGAGACGGCCGAGTCCGTCGCAGGGCGCGGTCGGACTCTTCCGTTCAGTCAAGGTGTGCCGGTCGGCGAACCTCTGCGGAGACTGCCGGTCGAGGGGGTGACGGTGCTGACAAACCTGGTCCCGGAACGAACACCCGGCGCGGCACAAGAGCCTTTCAAAATCCCGGCGCCGCACACTCCCTTCGGCGCAGCGGATGGAACGTCTGACCGTGCGCCGCCGCGCGGTATGCCGCACGCTGCCTCACTCGCCTGGCAACTGGGCGAGCTGCAGCGCAGGTCGCGCGACGTGCTCGGCCACAGCCTGATTCGCCATCCAGCCGGCGCGGCATTGCGCCAGCTCGGTCAACAATTGCTCGCGAACGTCCGTCTGATTCAAATCCTTCAGCGACAGGTTCCTGCCACGAGCGACGAATCCAGTGGCAGCCTGCCGCTTGTGACCGAACTCCTGGCCTCGTCGCATCAACTTCTCGATTGCATCGTGGCCCAGGTGTCACTGTGCCGCGCCACCGAACGCGAAACGCGCGTGCTGGCCGACACGGCGAGCCGGTTGTTCGCGCAGCAACCGTTCAAATTTCACAAGCTGCTGACACTCTACGACCGCGTCTGCGACGAAGTGCGTCGCGCGCCCCGACTGTCGCTGCTGATCCCCGTGGCGGGACTGCCTCTGGCCGCGCTGGTCGAAACTCTGTCGCCGACCGGTGGCACTCCCGTCTTCGTGGGAGGCATCACGACGGCCCGCATTCTCGTCTGGGCGCTGGGAAACCTGGCGCAATACTCCGACCGGCTCCCCCGGCTCGTTCTGGCAGCACTGCTCCAGGATGTGGGGCGGCTCTCCGACCGCTACCGGGGCAGGCCGGGGCAGATCCGTGACGTGCAGCACACGCACTGGATCGACCGCCAGCATCCAACGATCGGCGCAGCACTGTTTGGTGCCGTTCGGGGCGCGCCGATCGAATTGGCAATGCTCGTGTCCCAGCATCACGAACAGCTCGACGGAGCTGGGTTTCCACGGAACCTGCCGGCCAGCGAGATTCTCCCCGACGCGGCGATTCTGGCGGCGACGGTCCGGTTTACCGAGCTCTGCCTGGTATGCGATCCCGAAGCGACGTGCGCCACCGTCTTGCCCAGCCGACCCACCCGCGCCATTCAGGTTCTCCTGTCGGAAGCCGAGTGGGGAAAATGGCCTCTCCCCTTCTGCAGACAACTCGCCGAACGAATCGCCGTCGAGGAGGGCGGCAGCTTCGGTCCCGTCATCAAATCTGACTCGCTCGCGCAGTTTTCTTCGGAAACGGACGCGGCGGAAACGGACGCAGCCGCATCGCCCGAGGCGATTCCACCAGACGTCGATCGCAGTCTGCAATTGCATGACGAAGAGGTCGGCCTGCAGGGAACGCATTCCGACTCCTCGCAGCGTCCGGCTGCCGCGCTGGCCGGCGATGCCTGGTTGAGGCGCCGCGCATGAACGAACCTCAAGCTCAAATCCCGCCGGTCGAACCTAGACAGGACTACTGGGTCCTGGCCCGGCAGCCGCTGCATTGTCTGCTGTTTCTGATTCCACTCCTGGCGACGTACGAGATCGGCGTGGGACTCGCGGCCTCTGGCACTGGCGATGCAGCGCGCAACGGAGCCGACTACTGGATGCGGTCGGGCCTGCATCTGGCCGGCTTCAAACACCCGCTGCTGCTCCCGTTTGTCGTCGTCGGACTGCTGGCGACCTGGCAGATCGTGGGACGGTTCCGCTGGAGGCCCTCCCCCGCCACGCTGCTGGGGATGCTGGCCGAAAGCCTGCTGTTCGGAGCCTGCCTCGTGGTGGTCGGCCAGTTGCAGGACCTGGCCTTCCGCTCGCATCTCGGCAAGCTGGCGCACAGCGCACATCGCGCGATCCCGCTGGCACAGTCGATCAGCCTGCCGCGAGCGCTCAGCTACCTGGGCGCCGGCGTCTACGAGGAAGTGCTCTTCCGGCTCTGTCTCATCCCGCTGTGCTATGCCTTCCTGCGCGGCCTGTGGGTGCCGCGGAAGCCGGCGATGATCCTCTCGGTGCTGACGACCAGCCTGCTATTCTCGGCGGCTCATTATGTCGGCCCCGCGGCCGATCAGTTCACCCTCTTCAGCTTCGTGTTTCGGGCGACGGCGGGGGTCTTCTTCGCGATTCTGTTCGTGCTCCGCGGCTTCGGGATCACCGTCGGCAGCCACGCCGCCTATGACCTGATCGTGGGAATCCTGATTCCCGCCGTCGGGATGTAGGGGCATGCGTAGCGATTGGATTCCTCCCTCTCCAACTGGGCGGCATAGGTATCTACACAAGACGATTCGACGTTGGGTGGCACGCCCTGACGTCAGGAAGGGCGTGGCGAGGGCCGGTCGACGTTCACCGATTTCGCATGGGAATTTCGCAGAGATGCTCGACCACGCCCTTCGCACGGCTCAGGGCGTGCCACCCGGCGCTCCACTTTGGGTACCGAGGAAGAATGTTTGAATTCTGATCAAACTGCGATGTGTGGATACCTATGCCCCGCGGAAGAGGGGATCGCCTGGGCGTCGGCAGACTGCGTCAAATAATCTGGTCGATCGGTTCGGCTCCTTCGACACCGACCAGCTTCTGGTTGAGGCCGTTATAGAAGTAGCTCAGGTTGTTCGGGTCGAGCCCCATCTGGTTCAGCACGGTGGCGTGCAGGTTCTTGACGTGGAACCGGTTCGACACCGCGGCGCTCCCCAATTCGTCGGTCTCGCCGACGCTCATGCCCCCCTTGATTCCCCCCCCGGCCATCCACATCGTGAAGCCGTAGGCGTTGTGATCGCGCCCCGTTCCCTGGGCGTACTCGGCCGTCGGCTGGCGACCAAACTCGCCCCCCCAGACGACGATCGTCTGGTCGAGCAGGCCCCGCTCCTTGAGGTCGGTGAGCAAACCGGCAATCGGCAGGTCGGTGTTTCCCGCGTGACGCGTGTGGTTGACGACCATGTCACTGTGCGCGTCCCAATTGTCGTCGTTGTGTGCGCCACCCGAATAGACCTGAATGAACCGCACCCCCCGTTCGACGAGCCGTCGCGCCAGGAGGCACTTGCGGCCGAAGTCCGACGTCTTTGGCTGATCGAGGCCGTACAGTTTCTGAGTCGCTTCGGTCTCCTGCGAAAAATCAACCGCTTCGGGGGCGTGCTGCTGCATCTTGTACGCCAGCTCATAACTGGCGATGCGGGCCGCAAGTTCGCTGTTGTCAGCCCGCGAAGCCAGATGTGCGCGGTTTTTGTCGCGCAGGTGATCGAGCAGCAGCCGCTGCTCGTCGCGCGTTGCCCCCTCCGGCAGGCTGAGGTTGTGGATCGGCACGTCATCGGCCCGGATCACAGTCGCCTGGTAAGCTGCCGGCATGTAACCGCTCGACCAGTTCTTCGGCCCGCTGATCGGCCCGCCGGTTTTGTCGAGCATCACGACGAAGCCGGGGAGGTTTTCGTTCTCGCTCCCAAGGCCGTACGTCACCCACGACCCGAGCGCCGGGTGTCCCGAAAGAATCCTCCCCGAATTCATCATCAGCATGGCCGAGCCATGAATTGGCGACTCGGCGTACATCGAGTGAATGAAAGCGATGTCGTCCACCCGCCGCGCCAGATTCGGAAACAGGTCCGAAACATACTTCCCGCACTGGCCGTACTGGTGGAAATCCCACTTCGGCCCGACGACGCGCCCCTGGTTGCGGTGGCCACCCCGGCCGAACGTCTTGACTTCAATCGTCTTGCCGTCCAGCGGATAGAGCTTCGGCTTGTAATCGAACGTATCGACGTGGCTCGGGCCGCCGTACATGAACAGGAAGATCACGCTCTTGGCTTTTTGCGGCAACTGCGGCTTTTTCGGCGCCATCGGATTGATCAAGTGGCCGCTCGTCTCGGCGGCCGCAGCCTGCCGACCGAGAAAGCCGTCTCGCGAGAGCAAGCCCGTGAGCGCCAGCGATCCGAAGCCGGCCCCCGATTCCCAGAGAAATTCGCGCCGTGTCCGGCGGCAGAACTGGCGGTCACCGGCGGACGAGTTGTATGCAGGCATGTCATTCTCAACTTCGAAAGGAGATTTCCCGTTACTCCACGCTCGTGGCGCCACGGCCTTTGCACATCGCAATATCGGCCGAACATTAAAAACCCCCTCCCCCCTTTGTGGGGGAGGGTCGGGGTGGGGGGGGCGAGCGTCAATTGACTCTTCCCACCCCCATCCTAACCTTCCCCCATCGAGGGGGAAGGAAACTCATTCAGTAACATCCGTTCTTACTTGTTCGATTCGTCTGCCTACCGGACGGCACGTGGCATCCAGTTCGTTTCTGATTTCAAATCCGGATGCGTTACATCAATCGAGATACAAAAATTCGTTGGAGTTGAGCAACAGCAGGCAATACTGAACCAGAGCGCTGCGGGGAGTCATCCCCGCGTCGGTCTGGACCTTGCGGATGAAGGCGACGTCACGGGCAATTTCTTCCTTCGCAGGACGGCGCGACGTCGTCAGCGCGACCCCGCGCACGACCTGCACCTCGACATTGCCGGGCGACTCCCGTTCGAGCCGCTCGGCGAAGTCCCGCGCCTGCTCGTTCGTGAACTCCCCGTTGAGCATCCCCAGCGCCTGCGTAGGGACGGTCGTCGTGAACCGGGCGGCACAACTCGAATCGGTGTCGGCCATGTCGTGCTGCGACAGAATCGGAACCAGCAGCGACCGCTTGACGTGGATATACACGCTGCGGCGGGCTGCATCGTCGGGAGTCGATTTTCCCCAGCCGCTGCCAGGGACCGACTGTCCCGCCAGGACTTCCTTCGGGATCGGCGGATAGACTCCCGGACCGCCGGCCTTCAAATTCAGCTTCCCGCTGACCGCCAGGATCGAATCGCGAACTTCTTCGGCGGCCAGGCGCCGCATGTTGAAGCGCCAGAACAGCCGGTTGGCCGGATCGCGCTCGAGCCCCGCTTCGGTCGCCGACGAAGACAGGCGGTACGTGCTGGAGGTCATGAGCAGCTTATGCAGGCTCTTGATCCGCCAGCCGCCGCGCTGGAATTCCTGCGCCAGCCAGTCGAGCAACTCGGGATGCGTCGGCGCTTCGCCGAGCTTGCCGAAGTCGTTAGGAGTCGGAACGATTCCGCGCCCGAAATGAAACTGCCACAACCGATTGGCCATCACGCGCGGCGTCACCGGGTTGTCGGGGGCCGTCAGCCATTCGGCCAGGGCGCGGCGTTTTCCCGAAATGGGAGTCTCGCCGCTGCGCGGGCGAATCTGCGGCGCCGCATTTGTCAGCACCTGCGGAAAGCCGACTTCGACGGCTTCACCCGGAGATCCAGGATTCCCGCGGATCAAAACGTGCGTCGCTTCGCGGCCCCGTTCGGAAACGCACATGATCTCAGTTCCCAGATCGGGGAGAGACCGCTTGCGCGAGGCTTCGAGCTGCTCGGCCAGCGCCTTGTAACCGGCGCTCGTTCCTTTGCCGAGCAACTCATCTCCGCGTTCGGCAATCGCGGCTCCGATCACCTCGCGTTCGGGGGCTTCCGCCAGCCCGACGTCGATGAACTGCCCTCCCGTGGTCTGATGGCAATGCACGGCGATCACGTTGTCACCGACGACGAGCGCCCTGGCCGCCTCGGGGGGCAACAGCAGCCGCTGATACGTCGTCACAAAACCTCGGGACTCATAAACCAGCCGCCCGTTCAGGTAGACCTCGACTTCGTCGTCGTGATGCAGGTCGAGCGACAGTCGCGCGGGAATCTGCGCCACGCGAAATGATTTGCGCATCCAGATGTCGCTGGTGTCCCAGCGCGTCCGGACGACGGCGCCGAGCGTGCCGGCGGTTCCGAATCCGCCCGCTCCATGCTGCCATTCGCTGACGTCGAAGTCCGAATTACTCCAGCCGCCGGCCGGCGATTTGGTCGTGTAGGTCCATTCCTGGGCATCCTTACGCGAGTCGGCCAGCAGCGGCGCGGCATCGGCCCCGGCGGAATCGTCGGTGAGCCAGCGGCGTTCGACCCCCGGCCCTTCCCAGGCCAGCTTCAACGCGGCCTTCCTCGTCGAGTTGAAGTAGTCGATGCGGACGGGAACGAGCCCCCCCTTCAGGGTCACGCGGCCAGTTCCCTCATGATGGCCCGCCCCAGGCTGATCGACCACCGCCTGGCCATCCACTGTCAGGCGCAAGCCTTCGGTCGCGTCGTAGGCAAACGTGAACTCGCCCGCCTGCGGCACCCTGAGCTGGCCTTCGAACACGAGGCCGATCGATTCCTTTCGCGAAGCGGCCGCCAGCGTCACAAAATTGCGCGGCAGATCAGCCGCCGTTTCGACTTTCAGCGAATCGAACTCGGGGAGCTTGTCCCACGTGTCGCGGTACAGCCGGAATTTCAGGTCGCTGAGGTCCGGCTTGCGCGGGCCGGCCACGGCAGCGCCGGTCTGTCTGGCCAGCGCTTGTGCGAACTGATCTTCGACCCTGGCCAGTTGCTGGTGCAGGTCTTCTTCCCGCAGGCGCTTGGCTTCCTGCACGCGCGCGGCAATCTGCTGATTCTCCTCGGTTGCGAAGTGCTTCGTGTTCTTGACGTTCATGTCGGTCACGTCGCGGAAGAACGCCAGCAGTCGATAATAGTCGCGCTGCGGAATCGGGTCTTTCTTGTGATCGTGGCACCGCGCGCAACCGACCGTCATCCCCAGGACCACCTGGCTGGTGGTCGAAACGACGCCGTCCAGCACGTCGTATTTGGCCAGCAGCCGGTCGGCCGGTTCGTCATCCCACAGCCCCAGCCGGTAGTAACCGGTGGCGATCAGCGTCTCGGGAGTGACGACGTCGAGCTCGTCACCGGCCAGTTGCTCCATCAGGAACCGGTCGTACGGTTTGTCGGAGTTGAAGGCGTCGATGACGTAGTCGCGATAGCGCCAGGCAAACGGCTTGGCTGAGTCGCGCTCATAGCCGTGCGTCTCGGCGAACCGCACCAGGTCCAGCCAGTGCCGACCCCATTTCTCGCCGTATTGCGGCCGCGCCAGCAAGTCGTCGATCAACCGCTCGTAAGCATCCCCCCGTTGATCAGCGATAAAGGCCTGCACTTCTTCGGGAGTGGGGGGTAGCCCGATCAGATCGTAATAGGCGCGGCGGACGAGCGTGGCCTTATCGGCTGGAGCCGTCGGAGCGATTCCCTCGGCCTCGAGCTGCGACAACACGAACGCGTCGATTCCGTTGCGCACCCAGCCAGAATTCTTCACCGCCGGCAGCGGGGCCACTTGCAGGGGGCGGTACGCCCAGTAATTCTTCGCTTCGGCGTCAACGCGGGGGGGGCCCTCGTGCGCCTTTTCGACTTCGGCGGCGACGGCGCCCGGCGTCCAGGCCAGCCCCTGCTCAACCCACTTCGTCAGTATCTCAATCTCGGCTTTGGGGAGCCGGCCGCTGGGGGGCATCTCGAGACCGTTGTAGTTGATCGCCTGGATCAACAAGCTCTCGCCGGGATCTTTGAGTTCCACCGCCGGCCCCTGGTCTCCCCCTTTGAGCAAGGCCGCGCGACTCGACAGGCGCAAGCCGCCGCGGATCTTCTCTTCTCCGCCGTGGCACTTGAGACACCGGGCCTTGAGGATCGGCTGGACCTGCTTCTCAAAGAACTCGACCTGCTCTTTCGAAAATGCGGGCTCTTCACCCCTGGGCTTCGCTGTATCTTCCGCCGCTCCGCTGGACAGAGGAGCGAGCCAGCCAAGCAGCAGCCCGGCAGACGCGGTCATCAGCACGCACATCGCCCGCAACATTCGACGCATCTCAATCCTCGGTTCAGGAAACAGTTTCCACCCGAACAGGGCATCTCTTATGCCAACTGCGACTCTGGCCTTCACAGTTTCCGATCTCAGTCCTCGCGGCATGCCGCGAAACCGGCCCGGGATGCCGCGGCAGAACCACCCCGACCCGCGGCAGAATCCTCGCAGCGCGTCTCAAAAAAGTTCACAAGTGATTTTATGCAAGACACTTGCGAAAGAACAGTCAATTGTCGTGAGCAGCCGGAAAGCGGCCTTCGGCCCGAACCGCCATTCTTCCGACCAGGCCCGGTTTTTAGCGGATTCAAATACCGAGAATCACATTGCTTATGTTACCTTGGATACACTGTGTGATCACTCAGGAAACAATCAAGTTACATTTTCTCGGACCGGCGAATGGCCAGGAATATCACGACGCGTTTGCCCGGGGGGCGCACCGACCGCTGGCCGCTGATTGGCGTCGTCGCCGATTCGGGCCAGCTCGGCCGCCTGGCCGCCGACAACGGCGCCGACTTTCTCCTCTCTCTGAGCGCCGCCGAATTCCGGCAGCAGGGGGTCTCGACCCTCGCTGCGTTTCTCCCGTTTCAAAACAGCAATGACTCGGCAACCAGGCTGGCGATCGACCACCTGCTCGCTCTGGGTTCCTCTCCCGTCTACGTCGGGCTGATGCCGGGCGATCCAACTTGCGATCTGATCGACCGGCTCGACCTGTTGCGGTCGCGCGGCGTCGCCGGAATCGTCAACTATCCGTCGGTGACGCTGCTCGACGGAGTCCTGCGCTCGATCTACGAAGAGGCCGGCTGCACGATCGAAGCCGAGCTGGAACTTCTGGCCGAGGCTCGGGCCTGCGGCCTGAAGACGTTCGGCTTTGTCGCCGCCGACCCGGCTGTGGCACAGCGCTATGCCGCAACACCGCTGGACGGTTTGATCGTCTCGCTGGGAGTGACGCGCGAACTGGAAGACATCGTGGAACGGCGCGACCGGGTCGATCGGGCGATCCGCCAGTTGAACGAAGTGGCGGCAATCGTCCGGCGCGTTCGTGCTGATCTCCCCTGCCTGGCGTTTGGCGGACCGATCACCACGGCGGACGATCTGGAAGTCCTGCTCCGGCAGGAAAAATACGACGGCTTCGTCGGCGGTTCGGTTTTTTCGCGCTTGCCGGTGGAGAAGGGGGTCGGGGCCGCGATCCGGCGGTTCAAGAGCGTGCGCACCGCGCGGCACAGCGAGTCCCCCGCGGGACTGGGACCCTTGATCGGGGCCAGCCCGGCGATGCGCTCGCTGTATCAACTCATCGAGCGGGCCGCTCTCTACGATCTCAACGTCTGCATCGAAGGGGAATCGGGAACCGGCAAGGAACTGGTGGCCACCGAGATTCACCGGTTGAGCCGGCGGCAGCATGGACCGCTCGTAACACTCAACTGCGGCGCCATTCCCGACTCGCTGCTTGAGAGCGAACTGTTCGGCCACGAGAAAGGGGCCTTCACCGGCGCCGAGCGCCGCCGGTTGGGGAAATTCGAACTGGCCGACGGCGGCATCCTGTTTCTGGATGAAGTCGGCGACTTGAGCCCGCGCGGCCAGGTCGCCCTGCTGCGGGCGATCCAGCAGCGCGAAGTGACGCGCGTGGGGGGTGAAACGCCGATCGAAGTCGATTGCCGGATCGTCTGCGCCACGAATCAACCGCTCGAAGCGCTGGTCGCTGCCGGCCGATTTCGGCAGGATCTCTTTTATCGTCTGAATCATCTGACGCTGGCAGTCCCGCCGCTGCGCGCCCGGACCGACGACATCCCGCTGTTGGTGGAACCGATTCTCGCCGCCTTCCGGATCGGCATGCACCAGGAAGTCACCGAGCTGGCGCCGGTCTTTCTCGACAAATTGAAACGGCACGCCTGGCCGGGCAATGTGCGTGAGCTGCAGCATGTGATTCACCAGGCCACGTTTCTGGAGGATGGTCCGATCCTCACCGGAACCTGCTTCCAGCCGGTTCTCTTCGATCCCGCGTTGCCGGCAGCCAGGTTCACCAGCCCAACTCCGACGGGAACGACTCTGATCGCACCACCGCCAGCGAGACCATCGCGGCTGGAACGCGCCCACCGCGCACTCGACGAAGCCGACGGTAACAAAAGCCGCGCCGCCGCCAGCCTCGGCATCAGCCGCAAAACCCTCTACCAATGGCTCCGCCCGGAAGGCTCCGCACCCCAATCCTGACCAACCGTGGAGCAGGTTTCTCAACCTGCTCGTAAAGAATTGAAACCGACGAACAGGTATCCACAGATTGCGCAGATTTTCCCAGATGGAACAAACGCCACACGAACAAGACAGAATTCAAAGAACACTAATCGACACTGATCTCCGCTAATGGATGAGTGACGATCAGCGTCGATCAGTGTTCAGTCCCTTCCTTCCGTCCGTAATCTGTGTTCATCTGTGTCAATCTGTGGATTAAAACGTCTTTCGCTTCGTCCGGCTTTCGCGTCTTTCGTGGTCCCTGTCCGTCCGTCATCCGTTCCCATCTGAGTCATCCGCGGTTCGGACCTCCGCCGTCGTCGCCTCCTTCTTGTCTTCGTGACTTCGTGGTCCCCATTTTTCCGCGGTTTCTTCAAAGACATCAAAATCACCTTCCGTGCGCACACACGCTGCACGCTCCTCCGTTCCCCGCTGGTCACACACCGATGCAGGTCCCGCGCCGATCCCAGTCTCCGCCACCGGTTCGGGTGCCGCTTGAGCCTGGTCCTTCGCCGACCCGTTCCCCTGAACGCCGGCCGCTGCCGGACGTGGTCGCCGGACCGGCTGGTCGAGCCAGGCGGTCTCGGCGAGAACCGCCGGGTCGAGATTCTCAGGTTCGGACGGCTTAGCCGCGGGCGACGGCGGTTCGGGGCGGACCCAGTACCAGCGTCCAAGTCCGCCGAAGCCGCGGTGCTCTTTTTCATACCCCAGTTTCTTCCCCGCCCGGTAGATCATCCCTTTCGAGAATCCCAGCGGGAGCCCCAGTGCCTCCACTTCCGTCGTCCGCATCGCTCCTTTCCTGAGAATGTGCGTCAGCCACTCTTCCAGAATCGGCAGGTCCGGAACGACTTCCGGCTGGTGGTCGAGTTCGCCCCACTGGAGGGTCCCGGTCTCAGTGATCTGGATCGTCAGGCCGCGGGCTGGCCTCCGAAAGTTGAACCGGGTGGAAATCAGGTGCGAGCGGTATTTCTCATCTTCGTCAGGGATCAGCGACCAGACGACCGGCGCGTACCCCAGCACCTGGTTCGTGGGGGGCTGATATTCCCCCTGTTTGTTCTTGCGGGGATTGCTGCGGGCGACGACCAGAATCGCCACCTTGTGTTTCACCGCCAGGAGCATCAACTCGCGCATCGTATTCTCTTCCTGCCGGCGGCTGGGACACAGCTCCTCCAGACCGTCGATGACCACCAGCTTCGGAAAATCGAGCACCTCCAGAAAATGTTCGACCGAGGAGAGATCGTGGGGGAGCGCCACGAGCCGGTCACCGGCCTGATCGTGTCCTCCGAACAGCAAATGAACCTTCGACATGTCGGCTTTGAAATCGCGCAAGCGCGGGCGGACGACGTCTTCGGCCTCGTGCATCGGCACGACCACCAGCACACTTCCCCGGGAGTCGACGCCGTTGTGCGGGAACCGGTCCTCTTCGCTGCGGGGCAGCTCCGCCCCCCGGCTGACACGGCTGACCAGATCGAGCGCCACCAGCGACTTGCCTGAGCCGGCCGGACCGGTCAGGAGCGTGACCTTGCCGATGGGAATGCGCCCGGGCCAGAGCCATTCGATTTCCTTGATCGGCCCTTCGTCGGCCCGGCAGGCGAGGGGCTTTTCCCATTCGGGTTCGGGGAGTTTGCGGTTGGTGAAGACCCCGGCGGAGATATCCGATTCCGAGGCAATCGGCAGGCGCACCGCCGCCGACACAGAGGGAGAAAGCATGATCGCAGCACCTCGCAAAATGCGGGGTGAGTGGCTTCCGGCACCGGTCTCCAAACGCAGTTTGCCGTTGGTTTCGGGGAAGCCGATCCGGCAGGGCTTTTCGCTGACTTTGCCCTGGTTTTAGCCTCGTTTTGCCCTGATTTTCAGGGAAATCCGTATAATATACATTAGTACATTACATTAAACCACGGCGGCGATCGGAAGTCAACTGAAAAATCTTCCGATTTCTGGAAGAGAAACTTTTTCTCCCCTCCGGAGTCTCGGCTTGGCGTTGCGTCGCGTTGATTCCAGAACAACCTGACAATGAATGCTTCTGCGCGTTGGGGTCCAAAATTGCTCCGGCTCGCCGATTTTGCGAAGATCCAGCATCGTCAGGTGAGCACGTCGGTCCACCATTCAACCAGAGCGTTCGAGAGATTCACAGATGGGAACTTGGGGCGTGGCCATATTCTCGGACGACGTGGCGGCCGATGTCCGAGATTGTTTCACTGATTTAATTGCCGATGGTTTGAATTCACAGGACGCAACCGAACGACTGGTCGCAGAGTCTAAGGAGATCCTCGACGATGAAGATGATGCGCTCGTCTTCTGGCTGGCGCTCGCCGCCACGCAATCGAAGTTGGGCCGACTGACGAACGAAGTTCGCGACCGAGCGCTGGCGGTCATCGACTCCGGGGACGAACTCCGGCGTTGGGCAGAACTATCGAAATCAGACATCTCCCGACGAAAGCAGCACTTGCTCAAGCTGCGCCAGCAATTGTGCGGCGTCCAGCCGAAGCCGAAGAAGCTTCGGCCTCGACAAAAATCCTCAACCGACTTTAAGCCGGGCGATGTCGTTGCCTATCGGGTGGATGACGGTCTGGCTGTTCGATTTTGCGTGCTTCAACTCTGGGGTGATCGCGGGGGGATTTACACAAACATTTGCCTGCTCGGCCTGGATGAGGGGAAACCGTTCCGCAAGCAAGCGCTGTCCCTGGCCGATACGCTGGGCCCTCACTTCACGATGCTCATGCATGAACCGGAAGAGGGGATCAGAATTCTGCGGCGCGGGGTTCGCCTGCCACCACAGGACACTACAACGTTTCGTGCCTGGAATCGCCTGCCCGTGGATGGACATGCCTGTCTGTGGAAGGACTTTCCGGATGCCCTTCGTCAAATTATTCCCAGACTCGCATGGAGACCCTGAGAGTCGTACCGGTTTCTCGACCGCAATTTCGACGTGCACCGGTGACTTCCGATCAACCTGTCACCAGCCAGTGGCGGCGGCCAGCGACTTTGGGTTCAGATTCGGCCGAGCACTTGCTCGACGTGAAGCGGCTGGCGGATTCGCTCGGCGGTGCGGAACACGTGCGGCTGGCACTGGAGACGCTCGAGCAGTTGCGGTAGGCAGGCGACACCCCCCGTCGTTCGCCCACAACGCCCCGAGTCGGGGGGTTTTTTCGTTGGCGGTCCGAGTTATTCGGTTCCGGCATTGCGTCGCGACACGGGCGATCCTGGGCCAGGTGGACGCGAATGGCGCATGTGGCCGATCATGTTCGGTTGTTTCCGAGTTACCCCGTCAGATTCTGGTTTACTTCCTGTGTCCGGTTGATAGTGCTGATGGCACAGTGTTGCAGGCGACGGAGGCGGATGACGATGAATACGTTGGATTCCTCACTCCGCGACCCTCAAATTCACTCGAGTCAGTCCTTCGGGGATTGATGATTCCACGCCAAGACGGATATCACGCACAAGCACGGTGCCCGCTTCTGTCCCATCGGACTTCCACAATTCGAGCCCATGCATATCTACTGCGGTGAAATACAATTTGCGGTACACATTGATTAGCCGAGGCACCGCCCCCCCCGCTGGGGCGACAGAGATGGCCTTCACCAGCGTGGTTCCGGCCTCCGTCCCGTCGGTTCGCCAAAGTTCAGGGCCCTGTGCCCCATTAGTACGGCAAAAAAACGCGCGGCCGCCGATGGTCACGAACCCTGAAAAACATCCTGGAAGCAAGCCGTAGGCAGAGCCGGGGTCAATGTCCTTGACGAGTTGTGTTCCAGCCTCGGTACCGTCAGAACGCCAAAGTTCCATTCCATGTGTGCCATCATCTGCCATAAAGAGTAGACGGCCGGGTAACGTTGCGAGTGGATACGAACTTGAGGACATAGGCCCGGGTCGGACGTCCTTGACCATTGTCGTTCCAGACTCAGTTCCGTCGCTTCTCCAAAGCTCACCCCCGTGGACTCCGTCGTTGGCTTCGAAGTACGCGAAGCCGCCCACCGTTCTCGCACCTCGCACAGCGACACTTCCGACCATACCCGGCTGAATATCCTTGACAAGCACTGTCCCGGCCTGTGTTCCATCGGTCTTCCACAACTCCGCGCCATGGACTCCGTCCTTTGCGCTCAATAGGAAGATATCCCCCACGCGAGCCACCGGCCCCGGTACGGGAGCCACCGGATTCGGTCCGGGATAGATGTCCTTTAGGAGAACCGTGCCGTCCTCCGTACCGTCGCTCGTCCAGAATTCAAGTCCATGCTGGCCGTCATCTGTGACGAATAGCAGCTTGGTACCGAAGGGCTCCAGGAATAGGGGCGATGAAGATTCGATTCCAGGACGGATGTCCTTGACCAGTCGCGTTCCCTCAACAGTCCCATCCGTTTGCCAGAGTTCCGTTCCATGCTCGCGATCCTTCGCCGGGAAAAAGACGATCCGGCCGACACTGACCAACGGAGCTGGTTTGGAACTGCCTGGTCCAGCATAAATGTCCTTGAGTAGGAGAGTCCCGGCGTCGGTCCCATCGCTCTTCCACAACTCGAGACCATTCTTGCCGTCATCGGCGACAAAGAGGACTGTTCCATTCAGATCGATACCCGGCTCATATACGTAATACAACTCCGTAAGGGAGGTTTCCGGACCCGGGCGAATGTCCTTGACCAATGACGTGCCCTGCGGCTGACCATTACTTTTCCAAAGCTCGAAGCCGTGTATTCCGTCGTCCGCATGAAAAAAAACGTGAGGAACAAATCTCTCAGTGGTCGCTTGCGGCCAGACGTTTCGGGTGACAGCGCTAATAATGAGTACGAGAATGACGGGGAGCAGTAGATGCCAGCGGTGCATGTCGGTACCTCCGCATTGACCAGGAGAGAAAGCGAGTGGCGCGAAACACCGTGCAACCAGAGCACTGGTTTCGCACCAGCCCGCGCACGCAAAACCGGCGACATCCGCAGTCGGTCTGACCGAAGCGAAGTCGGCAGAGAACAAGAAGTTCGTCCCCATCCGCACCTGCGGATACCTGTCGCTCAACTGACTTCGCCGTACTACCACTTCACGTGATCACCGATGTCGCCAGACGCCATCGGCCTCGGCCGTGGATTGCTTGAAGTCTACATCGGTGGGATGGTAAATCCCAGTCATCCCCTGGCGGCCCTGACCGATCTTCCCGTCAATCTGAAACCTGGGTACGATCCCGTCATGAGCGTTGTCCTCCCTGCTTTGGCCGTCGCCTTCGCCGCGTTCTGCATCTGGCTCACGGTGCGGATCATCAATCGACGTGAGTGTTTGGCGAAGCGGACGCTTGCGACGGCGGTCGGTTTGCCGGTGCTTTACATCGCGAGCTTCGGGCCAGTTTGCTGGATGACGAGCCAGGCTCATCCCAACACATTGTGGGGCGAAACTGCCTATCGACCGATCACGCTGCTGTTTGAATGTGGGCCGCCCGCGGTTCGTGACGCATTCAATTGGTATGCCGAAGTGCTCGCAAGCAAAGATTGCGAGTGGCGAGCTGTGGCCTGGCACGATAGGCACGGGAATTTGGAGATTGGATGGCTGTGGATCGACAATGTCCCGTAAATCGCGGGGTAGATTCCGGGATTAATCTATCCAAGGCCATTCCGCGGCTCGATGAGTGCTCAGGGTCGCTCTTCCCGCCCCCACGCCACCCCGGCTACAATCGCGGCATGGACGAACAGCAGACAAATCGAGGCGGACCACTCTATTGGCTGAAACGTCGTTCACGTCGATTCTGGATCGGCGTGGTTCTGATGCTTCCAGTGCTCTATCCACTGTCATGGGGGCCGTTGACTTGGATGCTCATCAAGACCCGTGGGGTAGGGACGCCTTGGGGGACGGTCGTCGATGTCTTCTATGCGCCGCTCTATTGGGCGCTGCATCACGCGCCTGGGTCGGTCGTCGATTTGTGGAGCGCATACCACGGTTGGTGGGCTCATCTTGCGGTGCGATGAATCGCACTTACGCCGCCATCCCAGACATCCCGCCTAGTTCAAGCGGTGGCGCAGTCCACACGTGTCAGGTTGAATTGTGAACACCGCGACACGGTGACCCACCCGCAAGCCGATCTTCCCGCCCTCGCGCCGTCCCGGCTATACTCGCGGCATGAATCCGGCATTCCTAGCGCTGGTGACCTATTTCTTGCCGTGCGGGCTCATCATATTCTTCGCCTGGGCGATAAATCGCCGGTACGTGATCGAGGGGATTATCATTCTGCTGCTCTTGGCAGTGCTGGTGTCGCTTCTGCTGCCAACTGCCGAGAACGCTCGTTACCGGATTCGGCAGATTCAGGACCAGATTGAATGAGCATCGTCCTCCCAACCCTGGCCGTCGCCTTCGCAGCCTTCTGCATCTGGCTGGCGGTGCGGATTGTCAACCGGCGGGAACGGTGGGCGAAGCGAACACTCGCAGTGATGATCGTATTGCCGGCGATGTACGTCCTGAGCTTCGGGCCGGCGTGCTGGATCAGCAGGCGAGTGCAGCCATCGGGCGAGTTCGTCTCGATAGTCTATTCGCCCGTCATCCGGGTTTGGATTGGAGGGCCGCATACGATTCAGAATCTGATTTCGCAATTCGTGCGTTTGGGAATGGCGGGGGGTCATGCGGTCATCCATGTTGGATATGACGTCACATTTCAGTGATTTCGCACTTACGTCGCCACTCCAGACATTCCGCCGAGTGCAAAGCGTAGTTCGACCGTGTCGTGGTGAATAGGACACAAGCGCTGCCCGGTCTTTCTACCAGATCCCGGGCGAGCGGCCGGCGGGCACCGATTCGAAGAGAATTGGTCCCGGCTGGTTGGGGACCGAATCAAAAACAATCCCGACATGGTTGCACCGGTTGTGGAATCCGGGTTCGTACACTGTGGAACCCCTTCAGGGTTCATTTCGATTGATGGGATCGTTACCCAGGGTAGCCTGAAAGCGGGCAACCCTGGGCTGTGCTGTTGCAATCCCGGCGCGCCGGGATAGACGATCTCGGCGGATGGGTCGTTCGGCAGTTCGAGGCCACGCTTCAGGGAACCGCCCCACGCTTCGCGAGAGAGTAGTGGGTTGAGAGTGGAGAGGAGATGATTTGTGTGGCTGGGGCAGATCAGCGTCTCTGGACGGCGATTTCCAATTGACGTCGAAGCGTTCACGCGGATCCCCTTGCCCGCAAACGGATGCCCCAGTTGCGGCTTCCAGATCTGGGGCATCGATGAACTCCCCGGGCGACCCCTGACGTCGGCAACATTTGATCTGGCAGATCGAGGGCACAGACCAGGGACCTGCCCCAGCCACACGCCACACGCTCCACACGCCAAACGCCGTTCCTCTTTGCGAACTGGCTGAAAAATCGTACAATCGCTGCATGCGAAGCGAATCTGAAACACCGCAGTCTGATAATCCCTTCTCGATCCCCGTGGCCGAGCGGCTGCAGCGTTTGCCGCCGTACCTGTTCGCCAAGATCAATAAGGTCAAATACGAAAAGCGCGTCGCCGGGATCGACGTGATCGATCTGGGGATGGGGAATCCGACCGATCCCCCCGATCCGATCGTTTCGGAAAAGCTGGCCGAGGCGGTCCGCGACCCGCGCAACCACCGCTATTCGGTCTCGACGGGAATCGCCAACCTGCGGAAGGAAGTCTCGGCACGGTACTGGAAGCGGTACGGCGTGCGGCTCGATCCCAACAGCGAAGTGATCGCCACGATCGGGTCGAAAGAAGGCTTCAGCCACATGTGCCTGGCGCTGCTGGGGCCGGGGGATACGGCGATCGTTCCGGCGCCGTCGTTTCCGATCCATGTGTATGCCGTCGTGCTGGCGTCGGGGAACGTGATCGCCCTCGACGTGCGAGATCCGGCGAAGTATCTCGAAAACATCGCTTACACCTGCGAACACCTGTACCCGCGCCCCAAAGTGGTGATCGCCAATTTTCCGCACAACCCGACGGCAACCTGCATCGAGGCCGACTTTTTCGTCGAGCTGGTGCGGCTGGCGAAGAAATACGAATTCCTCGTGATCAGCGATTTCGCGTACGCCGACATCTGCTACGAGGGTTATCAGGCCCCCAGCTTCCTGGCGACGCCCGGCGCGATCGACGTGGGAGTCGAATTCACGACGATGAGCAAGAGCTACAGCATGGCGGGCTGGCGGATCGGGTTTTGCGCCGGCAATTCGGAAATGGTCCGGGCGCTGGCGACAATCAAGGGCTACTACGACTACGGCATCTTCCAGCCGATCCAGATCGCCGCGATCATCGCCATGCGGCACTGCGACGCGGCGATCGAAGGACTGGCGGCCGAGTACCAGGTGCGGCGCGACGCGTTGTGCGACGGGCTGGAGCGGCTGGGATGGGAAATCGAACGGCCACGGGCCGGCATGTTCTTGTGGGCCAAGATTCCCGAGCCGTGGGCGCACATGGGCTCGATCGACTTTTCGATGATGCTCCTGGAAGAAGCGGGGGTGGCCGTCAGTCCGGGGCGTGGCTTCGGTGAAGATGGCGAAGGCTATCTGCGCCTGGCGATCGTCGAAAACGAGCAGCGCCTCAAGCAGGCGGTCCGCGAGATCGGCCGCTGCCTGAAGAAGGACGTGAAGGCGACGGCGTAGCGATCAACGCGAATGCAGCGTTTCCCCTTGCCTCGGCGGCCTTGCCGATGACAGTGCCAGCATTCCCTGGCACCGCTGAGCGGCTGTGAACGTCCCACCAGGCAGGTCAGTCAAAAGTCATAAGTCGAAAGTCATAAACAGACCCGCTTTTGTTTTTCCCGAGTGGACTACAAAAGCAGCGTCCATTGTGAAAAAGTTGTTGTTAGTAAGATTCAGTTCGCAGTCCCGACCCCTAAAATTGCTGATTTTATCCGGACCGGCGTGGCCGCTCACGCTCGACTTAGGACCGGCTATCTGCACGTCCGTCCCGTTGGTAACGATGGAGTGGAGTTTGAACTTGTACGCACCTTCGATGAGCAGGTTCGTGCCGTTCGTCGTAACGCTGAAAGTGACCAGCACCGTCGCATTTCGTTTGATTGGAAACGAGCTGATCGTTATCGTGCCGGCAAATGTGATCGGGTTGCCAAAGGTCCCCGCTCCATTGATCGCCCCCGTCAAGCCCCCAAAGGTGGGCGGCGTGACGGCGGGGTGAGGCGTTTCCACCGCGTGACTGGCTGCGTGGCGCAGGGCATGAGCGGCCGTCGCACCGGCCGAGAGCATCGCCCGCGGCTGGAGCACTTCGGCCGCGACGATGAAGCTGTGGGACTCGGATCGTTTGCATCGCAGTTTTGACATTGATCCCTCGATGGGACTGGGGAAGGGCGTCACGGTTCTTGAAGCGGCAAGGGCGCATGACACGGCGGAATTCGGCCCGGACCGCTGAGCTTTCTATTGTCATCGGGAATAACAGGCAGAGTCAACCACGATTGCCAGATGAGTTCAGTGGGGGCGCATCGGCCAGGCGGGCCAGGGGCGGCGGCGCCCGATCGGCAAGCCAGGAACTCGGATGACCCGTCTCCTGGTTTCCTGCATTCGTGGATTCCTGATCGTCCCTGGGACGCATTCGTCGGTCCTGGGCCGACGACTATCGACGCATCGGTCAGTGAGTGTCGTGGCATTCTTTCACCCTTTCAGGGCTCGGGTTTCTTTCGGCCAGCGACCAGGGGCTCGCGCCCCTGGCTATTCGCTTTCGCCCCTGCGGGGCTTACGACCGGTCGTTCTATGTGAGGTGGATATCAAATTCCCGGACACTCAATAACAGTTCAACCCGGATGGCCTGTCGTTCTCCTGGTTTCCTGCGTTCCTGGATTCCTGAACGTCCCTGGGAGGCATTCGACCGTCCAGTGCGGGCAGGGGACGATTGCTTTGGCCGCTCGGGTCGGGATCTGACTGCAGTCGTCGTTGGACTTCTCCAATCGATAACGATGCGCGAGGAAAGTTTCCAAGGAAGATTTCAGGAACGCAGGAAGCCAGGAAACCAGGAGAAACAGGTGCAGTCTTGCGAGTTTGTATGACGCGGGGGACAATGCTCGCGGTTTTCACAATTGCAGGAGAGCATGATCACATCACGTCGCGAATTTCTGGGCTCGGCTGTCGGCGCGGCCGCCGGATTGCTGGCAAGCGTTGACCTGCCGGCACAGCCGGCGGCGCGGGCTACCGCCGTTGATTGCCATACGCATTTTTACGATCCGTCTCGCCCCGAGGGAGTTCCCTGGCCGGGCAAAGATGACAAAGTGCTGTATCGCACGGTTCTGCCGAAGCACTTTCTCGAGCAGGCGGCGCCCCTTGGTGTCACGAAGACGATTGTTGTCGAGGCCAGTCCCCGGGTCGAAGACAATGCGTGGCTGCTCGAACTGGCGCGGGCCAATCCATCGATCGTCGGTGTGGTCGGTAACCTCACGCCGGGAGAGGCTGGGTTTACCGACAACCTGAAGCGGTTTGCGGCCAATCGTGTTTTTCGCGGCATCCGCATTGGTCACGACGCCGTGCGGGCCGGGATCGAACGTCCCGTGTTTCTGGCGGACGTGCGGCAACTGGCCGAGTTGGGACTCGAACTCGATATCAACGGCGGGCCGGCGCTGCCGGCGGATGCGGCGCGCCTGGCCGCGCTGGTCCCCGAGTTGACGATCGTGATCAATCACCTGGCCAACGTCGATGTTGACGGCGGGCCGCCGCCCAAAGAGTGGCTGGCCGGTATGCAGGCGGCCGCGAAGCAGCAGCGCGTCTTCTGCAAAGTTTCGGCATTGGTCGAGCACGCCAAACCCAAGTCGGGAGAGAACAAAGTTCCCGAAGACGTCGAATTCTACAAGCCGATCCTCGATGCGATCTGGAACATCTTCGGCGACGACCGGCTGATCTATGGCAGCAACTGGCCCGTCAGCGATCGCTTCGCCCCGTATCGAACCGTCTACTCGGTCGTCCACGACTACGTTCAGGGGCGAGGCGCCGGCGCCAGCGAGAAGTATTTTTCCAAGAACTCCGTAGCGGCCTACCGCTGGGCTACGTAGCCCGGTCTTGCCTTTCCGATCTCTGATACCCAAGGTTACATTATCCCCGCCTGGCTGCCGCTCACGTTCGGCTGGATCCTCTTCGGCCTGTGGGCGGTTCTGCTGCTGCCGATGTGCTACGTCGTTTCATGCTGGCGGCTGAGAGCGCTGGCGGCGTGGGCGCCGACCCCCGACGAATGGCCGTTGGTCACGATCATCGTCCCCGCGCGCGACGAAGGGGCGAAGATCGAAGCCGCGCTCACGTCGATGCTGGCTCTCGATTATCCGCGGCTGGAGATCATCGCCGTGGACGATCGCTCAGCCGATGCGACGGGGTCCGTGATGGATCGGCTGGCCGAGCGCGACGCGCGGCTGCGCGCCGTGCACATCACGTCGCTTCCGGAAGGCTGGCTCGGGAAAAGCCACGCCATGCACCAGGCGGCCAAGATGGCGCGCGGCGACTGGCTGCTGTTGACCGACGGCGACATCCTGTTCGAACCAGAAGCCCTGCGCCTGGCGATCAAGCACAGTCTCCATCGCCGAATCGATCATCTGTCGATGAATCCGAAGCTTGTTCCCGGCGGTTACTGGGAGAACGCTCTGATCTCGTGTTTTGGATTCCTGTTCTTCGCGGCGTTTCACCCGTGGCTCATCCCGACGCGCTGGAAGGGGGCCTATTGTGGAATCGGGGCGTTCAATCTGATTCGAGCCCAGGTTTACCGGGCAGTCGGCGGGTTTGAGCGGATCCGCCTGGACGTATTCGACGACGTCAACATGGGGAAGCTGATCAAGCGATCGGGATACCGGCAGCAGCTCGTTTTTGGCGAAGATCTGATCCGCGTCCGCTGGCAAAATTCGTTCTGGGGAACGATTCGCGGTCTCGAAAAAAACAGCTTTGCGACAGTGCACTATTCGCTGGCCCAGCTTGCCACCAACTCGGTGATTTTTCTGGTGCTGTGCTTTGTGCCGTACGCGGGGCTCGCTTTCTGGCCGAAACCGGGCGTGGGGGGCTATCTGGCGACCGTGCTGCTGTTCCACACGACGTACGGATACCTGGCGAAGCGGGCCGGAGCCGGCGTATTGGTCACACCCGTGTTGCCACTGATGTTCCTGACGTTTCTGTTCATCCTGTGGCGCTCGGCAGCGATCACACTGCGTCAGGGAGGGGTGCGCTGGCGCGATACGTTTTATCCCGTGGCCGAGCTGCGGCGGAATCAATTGCGCTGACGCACAACGCACGTGGCTGGGGCAGGTCCCTGGTCTGTGTGGTCGATCTGCGAATCGCGCGTTGCCCGAGTTAGGGCACGCTCAGCGAACTGATCGATGCCCCAGAAACGTGGACCTGCGAAAGCCCCGAAGGGGCGAGATTCGATAGCCTGGGGCGAGTCAGCCCCAGGTATCGGATCCAGAAATATTGGCGCAGCCCCAACGGGGCGAGATTCCCCGAGCCGCACTTGCTCGTTCGATCGCACTCGAATCTCGCCCCTTCAGGGCTCAGACAAATCTGAATTGATCCGTTTCCCGGGGCTCCGCTTCGCTGCGCCCCGGGCTATCGAATCTCGCCCCTTCGGGGCTTCCTGCGGTGTGGCTGGGGCAGGTCCCTCGGGCTTACGGGTTGTTGAAAAACCTTCCGTACGCCTTCTTGATGCTCACGATCCCCTCGTTGATGATCCGCACGTCGGCGGCAACCGAGAGCATTCGGCATCCCTTGTCGACGCACATTGCCGCATATTCCGGATTGACCGGGACGACCCCCCAGGGCTTTTTGTATTTGGCGCAGGCGGCGGCGATCTTATCCATCGCGGCCAGGCACTTGGGATTCATGAAATCGCCGATCACTCCCAGATTCTGGCTCATATCCGCCGGGCCCAGGAACAGCAGATCGACGCCGTCGATGGCGGCGATCTGCTCGCATTCGGCAAGTGCTTCGGCCGTCTCGATTTGAATGGCGACAAACGACTCCCGATTGGCCTGCTCGGCGAATTTTGCGGGTGGAATCGTGGCGAACTGCGCGTCCCAGCCAGCCGTGTTGAGCCCGCGGCAGCCGCGGGGATGAAATTTGGCCCACTGCACAACCTGCTCGGCCTCTTTCGCCGAACGGACCTGGGCGGCCATAATCCCCCCGGCCCCCGCTTCGAGGGCGCGGGTGACTGTCGCGTAATCGGTGGGGGCCAGGCGGACGAAGCTGTCGAGCTCCTGGCTGCGACAGGCGAGTGTCCCGATTTCGAGCTTTTCCGTGGAAAAATCCATGTGCTCGAGGTCGAACCAGAGCGCGTCGAAGCCCCCGTGAATTCCGACCATCTGGATCAGATTATGGTGGACGATCCGTCCCATCGCGGCAACTTTCAGAATGTCGCCGCGTCCTAAGCGCTGTTTAATCGTTTCCACGATGCTCTATCCCGGGTTGTTGTGTAGAATGATTTTCCCCTCTCACGGAGGCCTGTTGGCTTTCGTAGTTTGGCGCGCGTGGGGCGCGATGTCCAGCGCGACGCAAGCTGTGAGCAGACGCCGATTCCAATGACTTTGCCGACGAACTCGCCAACACCTCCTGCACCCGGCCTGCGCCGGCGCCTCCTGTGGCTGGGCGGGGTGGCGGTGTTCGCCACCTGCGGCATGCTGCTGTACCTCGCCTTCTGGTACGCGCGGCCGGTCGGATCGGGGCCGGCGGGCCCGGCTGTCGCGGCCGATAAATTCGATTACAACTGGACCGACCGACCGGTCCTGCTGCTGGGCATCGGCGACAGCGTGACGGCCGGATATGGCTCATCGCCGGGTAAGGGATTCTTTCACCGGCTCCAGGCCAATCCGGCAGATGAGTTCCCCGACATGCAGGGGAAGTGCCTCTCCAAGGTGTTTCCCAATCTGACGGTGATGAACCTGGCGCTCTCCGGGAGCACGTCGCAGGAGTGCCTCGAAGTTCTTGTCCCGCGGGTGAAGACTCAGGATGAAGACACCTTCGGCGTGATCGTGATGACGACCGGGGGGAACGACATCATTCACAATTACGGCCGGACTCCGCCGCGCGAGGGGGCGATGTACGGGGCGACGCTGGAGCAGGCGCGCCCCTGGATCGACAACTTCCGGACCCGGCTGGATGCGATCATTGCCGGCATCGAAGCGAAATTTCCGGCGGGATGCGTGTTCTTCATCGCCAACATCTACGATCCGACCGACGGAGTCGGCGACGCAGAGAATGCCGGCCTGCCCCGCTGGCCCGACGGCCTCAAACTCATCGACGCCTATAACGAGATCATCGCTCAGGCCGCGGCCAAGCGCAAGAGCGTGCGGCTGGTGAACATGCACGACGAATTCCTGGGGCATGGCATTCATTGCCGGCAGTTCTGGCGGGCGCACTACGATTCGCACGATCCCCATTACTGGTACTGGGAGAACCTCGAAGATCCCAACGACCGCGGCTATGATGCGCTCCGCCGACTGTTTTTGAATGTCATGGCCGGCACGTTGCCGTCGCTGCTGGAAGACGGCGACTGAGGAGAGCGAATGACCAAGCCGACCAAAAAGCACTCATCCACCGAACAGGCTCCGACCGCAACGCCGTCTTTTAGCAGCGCCGATCTGTTCGCCCTGGATGAGCTCCTCTCGCCGGCCGATCTCGAGTTGCGGTCGCGCGTTCGCAACTGGGTCGAGACCTACTACCTGCCGGTAGTCGCCGATCACTTCGAGAAGGGGACTTTCCCGCTGACCCTGGCGCGGCAGATCGCCGGGTTCGGAGCGTTCGGCGGGAATATCCAGGGCTACGGCTGCGCCGGACTTTCGGCCCTGCAGTATGGCCTGATCATGCAGGAACTGGAACGGGGCGATTCGGGATTGAGGACGTTCGCCTCGGTGCAGGGGGCGCTGGCGATGAATGCCATTCACATGTTCGGCTCTGAAGAACAGAAACAGAAGTGGTTGCCGGCAATGGCGACGGGAGAAAAGCTGGGATGCTTTGGCCTGACTGAGCCCGACTTCGGATCGAATCCGGCCGGCATGGTGACGACGGCCCGCAAGACGAAGACGGGCTACGTGCTCTCCGGCAAGAAAATGTGGATCGGCCTGGGGACGATTGCCGACGTGGCGATCGTCTGGGCCAAGGTCGATGGCGAGAAGGGGGTCGATCCGCGGAGCCCCGCGGCGATTCGCGGCTTCCTGGTCGAAAAGGGAACGACTGGCTTCTCGGCCGATCTGATCGAGGGGAAGTATTCACTGCGGGCTGCCAATACGAGCCGGTTGTCGTTCGGCGAATGCGCCCTTCCAGCCGAGAGTCTGCTCCCCGCCTCGAACGGATTGAAATCGCCGCTGCAATGTCTCAACCACGCCCGCTACGGGATCGCCTGGGGTGTGCTGGGAGCGGGACTGGCCTGCTTCGAGGAAGCGCGCCGCTACGCCGGCCAGCGGGTGCAGTTCGGCAAGCCGATCGCCGGTTTTCAGCTCGTGCAGCGCAAGCTGGCGTTGATGCTGACCGAGCTCACGAAGGCGCAGCTTGTCGCCTGGCGGCTGGCACAGCTCAAGGATGCGGGGCGGGCGACCTTCGTGCAGATCTCGATGGCCAAGCGCAATAACGTAGCGACGGCCCTCGAGATCGCGCGGACCACGCGCGACCTCCTGGGGGGCGTCGGCATTCTCGGTCAGTACCAGGCCTTTCGGCACATGGCCAACCTCGAAAGCGTCAAGACGTA